>LNAP01000140.1_pt1 | contig 96124 bp, 95 predicted proteins | sample 602601 | NCBI WGS metagenome assembly LNAP01 (sample SAMN02440304, study PRJNA202911) | soil metagenome | biome: Subtropical and temperate rainforests or woodlands; isolation source: soil samples (1 kg each in a 20% v/v slurry with milli Q water) were... ... | reverse complement strand
CGAAGCTGCCGAGGCTGCGGCCGCCGAGGATGTAGTCGGAAAAGTTCTTGGTGGCGCGGTAGGCGATGAAACCGATCAGGATCATCGCCGCGATGTAGATCAGAAAGGTGATCAGCGTGGGTGTACTGATGCTCATGTGTGTCCCTCGTTAGTTGTTGTTCGGCGCAACGCGAGCGGACCCACGCTGCACCTTGGCAGAGGGCGATAGCGAAAAGGCCATCACCTGTGACAGACCCAACCCGGGCCCGTCCGTGGCGGAAGAGCGTCCGCCAACTGTCCAATTGTTGTTGTGTTCCGGCCGCCTGAGCGGCCGGGAGGTTTAGCGTGATGCGCCAGGTGAATGACCAAGGCCATTCACTCGGTGGTACAGCGTGAATGCGTTCAGTCGTCTCCGAGCGATAGCAGCGAGGCGTTGCCGCCCACCGCTGTGGTGTTGGTGGAGGTGGTGCGCTCGTTGGCGAAGCGCAGCACATAGCTGGGGCCGCCCGCCTTCGGACCGGTGCCGGACAGGCCACAGCCGCCGAACGGCTGCACGCCGACCACGGCACCAATCTGGTTGCGATTGACGTAGAGGTTGCCGACCCGCGCCAGTTGCTCGATGCGTTCGGCGGTTTCCTCGTTGCGGCTGTGTACGCCGAGGGTCAGGCCGTAGCCGGTGCCGTTGATCGCCGCGACGACCTTTTCCAGATCCGCCGCGTCGTAGCGCACCACGTGCAGCACGGGGCCGAACTGCTCTTTCTTGAGCTGGTGAATGCCGTCGATCTCGAAGGCCACCGGCGCCACGAAATGACCGTTCAGACCAGCCGGCAATGTCGCCTCGGCGATCAGGCGCCCTTCGCTCTTGAGCTGCTGGATATGCGCCAGCAGGCCTTCGCGGGCTTCCTGGTCGATCACCGGGCCGATGTCGTTCTCACGCAGATGGGTCGGGCCGACGTTCAGCTCGGCCATGGCGCCCTTTAGCAACTCGATCACCCGGTCAGCGATATCACGCTGCACGTAGAGCACACGCAACGCCGAGCAACGCTGGCCGGCACTGGTGAAAGCGGAGCCGACGGCGTCCTTGATCACCTGCTCGGGCAGCGCTGTGGAATCGACGATCATCGCGTTTTGCCCACCGGTCTCGGCGATCAGCGTGGCGATCGGGCCTTCCTTCTCGGCCAGTTGGCGGTTGATGATGCGCGCCGTGTCAGTCGAACCGGTGAAGCACACGCCGACCACCCGCGGATCGCGACAGAACACGCCGCCCAGGGTAGCGCCATCGCCTGGCAGGAAGGCGATCGCTTCCTTCGGCAATCCGGCTTCGAACATCAGTTCAAGCGCACGCGCAGCGATGAGGCTGGTCTGCTCGGCCGGCTTGGCCAGCACGGTGTTGCCGGCCACCAGTGCCGCGGTGATCTGGCCGAGGTAGATCGCCAGCGGGAAGTTCCACGGGCTGACGCAGACGAACACGCCGCGGCCTTCATGGAACAGCTCGTTACGCTCGCCGGTCGGGCCTTTCAACTCTTCGCGACCGAGCTTCTGCCGCGCCTGCTGAGCGTAGTAACGGCAGAAATCCACCGCCTCGCGTACTTCGTCGATACCATCCTGCAGCGACTTGCCGGCTTCCACGGTACACAGGGCCATCAGCTCGGCGCGGTGCTGTTCCAGCAGATCGCCCAGGCGCTCCAGCACGGCGGCACGGGCTTCCACCGGCGTGGCATTCCAGGTCGGCCAGTAAGCTGCCAGGCGATCAACGGCCTGGCGCGCCTGCTCGGCGCTGGCGAACTGGGCCTGGCCGACAACCTTGTTCAGGTCATAGGGGCAACGCACCTCGGACGGCGTACCGGCGAGCCTCTGCCCGCTGATGACCGGCGCAGCCTGCCACTGGCGCTCGAGGAAAGGTTGGTAGGCGCTGGCCAGGTCGTTCCATTGGTTCTGGATATTCATGTTGATCCCTTGGGAGTTCTTGCGATTGCCGAACAGCGCCGGCGGCAGCGGAATGCGGGGGTTGCCCGGTGCGGCGAATCTGCGCAGCTGGCTCACCGGGTGATCGATCAGCGATTCGACCGGCACGCGCGGGTCGACCAGCTGATGAACGAAGGACGAGTTGGCACCGTTCTCCAGCAGGCGGCGCACCAGATAGGGCAGCAGGTCCTTGTGCGCGCCGACCGGGGCGTAGATGCGTACGTTGCGGGCGTACTTCTCGATCACCGTGTCGTACAGGGCATCGCCCATGCCGTGCAGGCGCTGGAACTCGAACTCGCGCGGCTGTGAGATTTCCTCGGCCATGGCCAGGATGCAGCTGACGGTGTGCGCGTTGTGGCTGGCGAACTGCGGGTAGATCACCCCACGGGTGTGCTCGGACAACAGGTAGCGCGCGCAGGCGAGGTAGGAGGTGTCGGTGCCTTCCTTGCGCGTGTAGACGGGGTAGCCGTCCAGGCCCTGGACCTGGCACTGCTTGATCTCACTGTCCCAGTAGGCGCCCTTTACCAGCCGCAGCGGAATGCGTTCGCCAAGCTCACGACCGAGCAGCGTCAGCCAGACCAGCACCGGCAGGCAGCGTTTGGAATAAGCCTGGATGACCAGGCCGAACTCACCCCAGCCGGCGATGGCCGGGTCGCGCAGGAGCTTTTCGTACAGTTCCAGCGACAGCTCGAGGCGGTCGGCCTCCTCGGCATCGATGGTGATCCCGACATTGCGCTGACGCGCCAGCACGGCCAGTTCGCGCACACTGGCGAACAGCTCGGTGAGCACGCGCTCGCGCTGGGCGACTTCGTAACGTGGATGCAGCGCCGACAACTTGATCGACACCGACGGACGCGGGCCCTTGCCGACCTGCGGCTCGGCACCGACGGTCTCCACAGCCTGACGATAGTCAGCCATGTACTTGGCGGCGTCCTCGGCAGTCAGCGCCGCTTCACCGAGCATGTCGAAGGAATAGGTGTAGCCCTTCTCGCGCTCGGGACGGCCGTTCTTCAGCGCTTCGGCGATGGTGCGGCCAAGCACGAACTGCTTGCCCATCAGCTTCATCGCCTGGTTCATCGCGCTGCGGATCACCGGCTCGCCGGAGCGCTTGAGCAGACGACCGATGACGTTCTTCGGACGGCCATCGGCAGTTTCCGGATCGACCACCTTGCCTGTCATCACCAGCCCCCAGGCGGCGAAGTTGACCAGCACGTTGTCGCTCTGGCCGAGGTGGCGCTCCCATTCGGCGGCGTTGAGCTTGTCGCGAATCAGCGCGTCAGCCGTGGCGGCATCCGGCACCCGCAGCAGTGCTTCGGCCAGGCACATCAGCATCAGCCCTTCCTGGGTGTCCAGACTGTACTGGCGCAGCAGCGCATCGAGGGTATCGACGGCATTGTCACGCCCACGCACCGCCTCGATCAGGCTGCGCGCGCGCTCGCGAATGGCGGCAATGCCCGCCTCGCCGGGATCGGCAAGCTGCAGCAGTTCGGTGAGATATTGCGCCTCGTCAACGGCGTAGTTGGCGCTGATGACGGGAAAGAATTCCGCGGCTTTCTGGTTGGCGAAGGCGCCTTCCAGCACGTGACCGGCCTTGAACATGCGCCGCTCCTCTTGTGATTGTGTCTGCTTATAGGTCTAGTCCACGGCCAGGCTGATGGTGCAGCACAAGACGAAGAGCCAGGTCGGGAGACGGAATGTAGGGTCTGCAAGACGAGCCGTTCTTGCGCAAAACTACGGAAGTTTTACGAAAAACTACGAAAGCCGGACGCAGAAACGCGACCGTAATGAAAGCGCACCAGGATGGCGCAGGAATATACCCCTGGTAGCTGAAGAGCCCGAAAACAGGGCAATCAGGAGAAAGCTCAGGAGTCCGACTTGCGCAATCCGCGAGGGGTCAGACCGAGGTAGCGGCGGGTCGCCGTGGTCAATGCGCTCTGGCTGGAGAAACCGCACTCCTCGGCAATCCGCACCAGTGGCAGCGGCGTTTCGCGCAGCAGGCGGGCGGCACGATCGAGGCGAGTCTTGAGCAGGTACTGGTGCGGCGTGAGGCCGACGCAATCCTTGAACTGCGCGTGGAAGTGGCTGGGGCTGAGGCAGGCGACCTGGGCCAACTCGGCGACCGTGATGCGTCGCGCCAGGTTGTCCTGAATATGGCTGTCCAGCCGCTGCAGATCGAGCGGTCCGGCCGGGCGCTGAACTGACTCGCCGAACAGTCGCAGGTGCAGTGCCCGCAACAGCACGCCGCCCAGCGCCCGGGCCAGCAGCGGATCGCTGCCGTAGCGCGCCAGCTCGGCACCGGCGTAGGCCAGCAGGTTCTGGAAATCGGCATCCAGCGCCGGGTAGCGTGGCGCTTCGAACAGCCGGGCCAGCAGCTCGGGGTCCTCGGTGACGACATCCTGCTCGTCCAGATCAATGATCAGCATGCGGTTGTCGCCCATGCCGGCGAAGCCGTGGTCGGCATCGCCCGGCACCAGACAGGCGCGCATCCGGCAGACTTCGCCACCGGAGCCATTGACCTCGAATTCCGCGCGCCCAGAGAGCGACATCACCAGCTGGTGATAGTCGTGGGCGTGCTGGTGAGTCTGGTCATCCAGGCGAAGCAGACGGGCGTTGAGCATGATGGGCACCTGTGCGTGCAAGCACTGTACCGAAGCCGGCATGAAGTGCCCACCCCCATGCGACGGGATTGAAATCATCCGGGCCACCACCCATCTAAGGTGCACGTATTCGCAACGGGTGCCGCATGAACGACGACGTCAATCAGGATCATATCGAGCAGGAAATCATCTCCTCCAACGGTCTCGTACTGCCCGATCAACAGCAGCCGGACAAGCTCTACATCATCCCGGTGCACAACCGACCTTTCTTCCCGGCGCAGGTGTTGCCGGTGATCGTCAACGAAGATCCCTGGGCCGAGACCCTGGATCGCGTAGCGAAGACGCCGCACCAGCGCGTGGCACTGTTCTTCGTCGACTCGCCGATGCTGGACATGGCCACCTTCGACCCGGACAGCCTGCCGGAGCACGGCACCATGGTCCGCGTGCATCATGCCTCGCAGGAGGGCGGCAAGCTGCAGTTCGTCGCCCAGGGCCTGGCGCGGGTGCGCATCCGCGGCTGGCTGCGGCGCAAACCACCGTATCTGGTGGAAGTCGATTACCCGAAAAGCGATGACGACCCGCGCGACGAGGTGAAGGCCTACGGCATGGCGCTGATCAACGCGATCAAGGAACTACTGCCGCTCAACCCGCTGTACAGCGAGGAATTGAAGAACTACCTGAACCGCTTCAGCCCCAACGACCCGTCGCCGCTGTCGGACTTCGCCGCCGCGCTGACCACCGCGCCTGGCGTGGAGCTGCAGGAAGTGCTGGATACCGTGCCAGTGCTCAAGCGCATGGAGAAGGTGTTGCCGCTGCTGCGCAAGGAAGTGGAAGTCGCCAGGCTGCAGAAGGAACTGACCGGCGAGGTCAACCGCAAGATCGGCGAGCGCCAGCGTGAGTTCTTCCTCAAGGAACAGCTGAAGATCATCCAGCGCGAGCTGGGCATCACCAAGGACGACAAGAGCGCCGACGCCGACGAGTTCCGCGCCCGTCTTGAGGGCAAGGTGGTGCCACCTGCTGCACAGAAGCGCATCGACGAAGAGCTGAACAAGCTGTCGATACTCGAAACCGGCTCGCCGGAATATGCCGTCACCCGCAACTATCTCGACTGGGCCACCGCCCTGCCCTGGGGCGTATTCGGCCAGGACAAGCTCGACCTCAAGCGTGCGCGCAAGGTGCTGGACAAGCACCACGCTGGCCTCGATGACATCAAGAACCGCATCCTCGAATTTCTTGCCGTCGGCGCCTTCAAGGGCGAGATCGCCGGCTCCATCGTGCTGCTGGTCGGCCCGCCCGGCGTGGGCAAGACCAGCATAGGCAAGTCCATCGCCGAATCCCTGGGGCGGCCGTTCTATCGCTTCTCGGTAGGAGGTATGCGCGATGAGGCGGAGATCAAGGGCCACCGCCGCACCTACATCGGCGCCCTGCCCGGCAAGCTGGTGCAGGCGCTAAAGGATGTCGAGGTGATGAACCCGGTGATCATGCTCGACGAGATCGACAAGCTCAGCACCAGCTATCAGGGCGATCCGGCTTCAGCGCTGCTGGAAACGCTCGACCCGGAGCAGAACGTCGAATTCCTCGATCATTACCTGGACCTCCGCCTGGACCTGTCCAAGGTGCTGTTCGTCTGCACGGCCAACACGCTGGACTCGATTCCCGGCCCGCTGCTCGACCGCATGGAGGTGATCCGCCTGTCCGGCTACATCGCCGAGGAGAAGCTAGCCATCGCCAAACGTCACCTGTGGCCCAAGCTGCTGGACAAGACCGGCGTGCCCAAGCAGCGCCTCGCCATCAGCGACAGCGCCATGAAAGCGGTGATCGAAGGCTATGCCCGTGAAGCTGGTGTGCGTCAGCTGGAGAAGCAACTGGGCAAGCTGGTCCGCAAGGCAGTGGTGCAGTTGCTGGAAGACCCCCAAGCGGGGCTGAAGATCACGCCGAAGGATCTGGAAAGCTACCTCGGCAAACCGGTGTTTCGCAGCGAACAGGTGCTCTCCGGCGTCGGCGTGATCACAGGCCTCGCCTGGACCAGCATGGGCGGCGCCACCCTGCCAATCGAGGCCACGCGCATCCACACGCTGAACCGCGGCTTCAAGCTCACCGGCAAGCTCGGTGACGTGATGAAGGAATCGGCGGAGATCGCCTACAGCTATGTCAGCTCGAACCTGAAGACCTTCAAAGGCGACCCGGAGTTCTTCGACCAGGCCTTCGTGCACCTGCACGTGCCGGAAGGCGCGACGCCGAAGGACGGTCCCAGCGCCGGCATCACCATGGCCAGCGCGTTGCTCTCCCTTGCGCGCAATCAGCCGCCGAAGAAAGGCGTGGCCATGACCGGCGAGCTGACGCTGACCGGTCACGTATTGCCGATCGGCGGAGTGCGCGAGAAGGTGATCGCGGCGCGGCGGCAGAAGATATTCGAGCTGATCCTGCCGGAAGCCAATCGCGGCGACTTCGAAGAGTTGCCTGGCTACCTCAAGGAAGGTCTGACCGTGCATTTCGCCAAGCGCTTCGCTGATGTGGCCAAGGTGCTGTTCTGACGCGGGACGAGCTGCAGAACAGCTGTAGTCGAAGGGTGGAAGTCGCGCTGCACTTCCACCCCCAGACCGACGCAGACGGAGTACCCGCCTGCGACTAGGCTCTTTTGGGCTATCCTTCCCAACTCAATTCCGACCGGTGCCGATCATGTCTTTCGACATCCCTCGTCTGTTGCTGCCCGCCAGCGTCGCCCTGCTCGCTGCCTGCGCAAGCAACGACAAGACGCCCTCCAGCGTCGTGCTCAGCGACGACAACCGCTGCCCGCAAACGCTGATGAGCGGCCAGCAACTCATCGTCAGCCTGCCGAGCAACCCTGCCACGGGCTATCGCTGGATTCTGCACGAAGCCGCCGCGGAGCAATTGCACAGCCTCGGCCCCGAAGTGTTCAGCAATCCGAAAGGCGACATGATCGGTGGGGATGGCCTGTCCACCTGGCGCTTCGAGGCACAGGAGCCAGGCAGCGGCAGGTTGTACCTCACCTATCAACGCCCGTGGGAGGTCGACGCCGAGCCTGCGGGCATGTTCAATTGCCGGATCGAGGTGCGCTGAGTCGGGCAGAGCCCGCGGCGAGCGTGGTTTCGGCTACAATGCCGCCCCGTTTTCACACACGCCGCCCGACACCGTGAGCCACGATCTCGACCGTCTGTTCGCCCAGCCCCTGCCCCGCATTCAGGACTTCGTCTTCAACGAGGACGTGGTGCGGGTGTTTCCCGACATGATCAAGCGCTCTGTGCCCGGTTACCCGACCATCGTCGAGAACATCGGCGTGATCGCCGCTCAGTTCGCACAGCCGCATACTCATCTGTATGACCTGGGCTGCTCGCTGGGCGCGGTGACCCAGGCCTTGCGTCGTCACGTGACTGCCGACAACTGCCAGGTCGTCGCCGTGGATAACTCCGCGGCAATGGTCAAGCGCTGCCGCGAATACCTCCACGGGCAGGACTCGATGTTTCAGGAACTGCTGCCGGTCGACGTCATCGAGGGCGACATCCTGGCTCTGCAGTTCCAGCCCAGCTCGCTGGTGGCGCTGAACTTCACCCTGCAGTTCATCGCACCGGAACAGCGCCCGGCCCTGCTCAGCCGCATTCGCCAGGCGCTGGTGCCCGGTGGGGCGCTGATCCTGTCGGAAAAGCTGCGCTTCGAGGATGAAGACGAGCAACAGTTGCTGACCGACCTGCACATCGCCTTCAAGCGCGCCAATGGCTACAGCGAACTGGAAATCGCCCAGAAGCGCAGCGCCATCGAAAACGTGATGAAGCCCGACAGCCTGGAAACCCATCGCCAACGGCTACTGGATGCCGGCTTTTCCAAGGTCGTGCCCTGGTTCCAGTGCCTGAACTTCGCCTCGCTGATCGCCCTGCCATGAACCTCGACCTGACTCCCCTCGCCTGGCGCCTGGCCGGCACCCCGCTGGCCGCCTGGGCCAACGGCGTTCAGCAGCAGCTGGACGCCAAACTCGCGGTTGGTCACGGTGATCTGCCGCGCTGGCGGCGTGCCGTCGATGCGCTGCCTGCGCTGGCGCCCGTGCAGGTCGAACTGCGTGACAGCTTCCGCCTCGACGCGACCTGTGACGACGCCACGCGCCAGGCCACCCACGATGCGCTGATGGGGCTCTCGCCATGGCGCAAGGGTCCGTTCGACGTGTTCGGCGTGCATGTCGATACCGAGTGGCGCTCGGACTGGAAGTGGGACCGAGTCGCGCCGCACCTGAATCTGGCCGGCAAACGCATCCTCGACGTCGGTTGCGGCAACGGCTACTACATGTGGCGCATGCTCGGTGCCGGCGCCGACAGCGTGATCGGGGTCGACCCGAACTGGCTGTTCTTCTGCCAGTTCCATGCGATGAAGCGCTACCTGCAGGAGCTGCCGGTCTGGCATCTGCCGTTCGCATTGGAAGAACTGCCGGCCAAGCTCGAAGGCTTCGAGACGGTGTTCTCCATGGGCGTGCTCTACCATCGCCGCTCGCCGGTCGACCATCTGCTCGACCTCAAGGACTGCCTGGTACGCGGCGGCGAACTGGTGCTAGAGACCCTGGTGGTGGAAGGCGACGAAAATACCGCACTGGTGCCGGAAGACCGCTATGCGCAGATGCGCAACGTCTGGTTCTTGCCCTCGGTGAAGGCGCTGGAATGCTGGTTGCGCCGCGCCGGCTTTGTCGACGTGCGCTGCGTGGATGTCAGCGTGACCAGCATTGAGGAACAGCGCAGCACCGAGTGGATGCGCTACCAGTCGTTGCCCGACTTCCTCGACCCGCAAGACCAAGGCAAAACGGTCGAAGGCCTGCCGGCCCCCATGCGCGCCGTGCTCCTCGCGCGCAAGCCCTGACGGTCGGTTTGTCGCTCAACGACCGGGGCGCACAGGGCTGGGACGCTTGCGCCGCTGCGCTATCAACTGGCGCAACGGCGCATGAGCCATTTCACCGAGCCGACGTCGATCCAGATCACGCGACGCCAACTGTAGATCATCCAGCTTCAGCAGTCGCCGATACAGGCGCCGCTGCCGCCAGGCGCGAAACCAGTCATGCAGGCTGCGCTGCAGATCCAGCGGCCACATGGCCGGCATGTAGAAGTCCGGCAACTGCGGCTCGGATTGTTGTCGTACACGCGTATCGCGTCGTTCACCAGGCATGCTCACCTCCGCTTCGCTCGCGGTGGCCACGGGCTGTGGCGCCACCGGTTGCCTACAGGATGAGCGGGCATCAGTCGTTCAAACAAACGACTAATATGAAAGCCTGTGTTCAGAAAAACTGAAGCCTCTCTTATGTCCGAGCCGCTTGAGCAATCCACTATCCCTTCGACGCCCCTGCTGGAAAGCGATGTCCTGCGCACCTTTGTCGCCATTGCCGAGAGCGGCAGCTTCACTCGCGCCGCCGGACAGATCTATCGCAGCACCTCGGCGGTCAGCATGCAGATCAAGCGGCTGGAAGAGACTCTTGGGCGCTCCCTGTTCGTCCGCGAGGCGCGGCAGGTGCGCCTGACACCGGCCGGCGAGACGCTGCTCGGCTATGCCCGACGCCTGCTCAAACTCAACGAAGAAGCCATTGCGCACTTCCTCCAGCCAGCGCTGCAGGGTCGCGTGCGCTTCGGAACGCCGGCGGATGTCGGGACGCGCATCCTGCCCGGCCTGCTGGCGTTGTTCGCCCGCAGCCATCCCGGAGTCGAAGTGGATGTGTCGGTCGCGCGCAGCATCGATATGATCGAGCGCATCGACGCAGGCGAACTGGACCTCGCCCTGGTCACCGTCGGCAACCTCGGCCAGGACGATTCGCGGGGCGAGCCGATTCATAGCGAACCGCTGGTCTGGGCCGGTCGCAGCGGTGGTGTCGCCGCGCTGCGCACGCCGCTGCCGCTGGCACTGGCCAGCCCCGATTGCGCCTGGCGGCGACAGGCACTGGATGCCCTCGACCGCATCGGCCGCAGCTACCGAGTGGCCTACTCCAGCGAACAGACTTCGGGACAGGAGGCCGCGATGATTGCCGATCTCGCCATCGCGCCCTATCCATCAAGCCTGATTCGCCCGCCCCTGCAGCGTCTCGATGGGCAGTATGGGTTGCCACAACTGGGCGAGTATCAGATCAAGCTGCTCCGTGGCAGCAATCGCAGCGAAGCCGTTGAGGTGCTGGCCGCACAGGTGATCGCCGCCTTTGTCGAATACCGCACACGACCGGCCAAGCGATTGGAGCGAAACGAGGAGATCAAATGGCACGCTGGTTGATCGTGGCGGGCGCTGCGCTGCTACTGCTCGGCATCGCCTGGCACTACTTCCCCTGGCTGCTGAACTGGTTCGGTCGCCTACCGGGCGACATCCGCATCCAGTCCGAACGCAGCCGGGTGTTCATCCCGATCACCTCGATGGTGATTCTCAGCATGGTGCTGACCGTACTGATCAACCTGTTGCGCCGCTGAGGGCTCTGCAGGTGGAACACGGCGCCCCGCACTAGCGTGGGAGCGGGCTTGCCAGCAGATGACACCCGGCGCTACCTCACCAATCGGAGCCTGCCCGCCGCGTTTCATCGCGGCTGAAACACACCCGGTTCTTTCAGCCCCGCGCCTCCGCACTCAGGATCAGATGCTTCATTTCCTTGACCGCCTGCTTGAAGCCGACGAACAGCGCATGGGCAACGATGGCATGGCCGATATTCAGCTCGTTGACGCCACGGATCGCCGCGATCGCTTCGGCGTTGTGGTAATGCAGGCCATGGCCGGCGTTGACGATCAGGCCGTGACTCAGACCGGCCTCGACACCGTCGCGAATGCGCGCAAGCTCGCAGGCCCGCTCGGCAACGCTGTGGGCATCGGCGTAGCGCCCGGTGTGCAACTCGATAGCCGGTGCGCCGACACGTGCGGCCGCCTCGATCTGCCGCGGGTCGGCATCGATGAACAGTGAGACTTCCGCACCGCAGCCTCGTAGACGCTCGACGGCCTCACGAATGCGTGCTTCCTGCCCGAGCACGTCCAGCCCACCCTCGGTAGTCAGCTCCTGACGCGTTTCCGGGACCAGACAGACGTGCTCCGGACGCAGCTGCTCGGCGAATGCGAGCATCGCCTCGGTGACCCCCATCTCGAAGTTCATCCGCGTCTGCAGCGCGTCCTTCATCATCAGCACATCGCGTTCCTGGATATGCCGGCGATCCTCGCGCAGGTGCACGGTGATGCCATCGGCGCCGGCCTCTTCTGCATCCAGAGCAGCCTTGACCGGGTCCGGATAGCGGGTGCCGCGGGCCTGACGCAGTGTGGCGACGTGGTCGACGTTGACGCCGAGCAGAATTCGATTGGCTTCAGTCACGCGGGGCCTCCTTCAGATTCATGAACAATTCGCGGCTGACCAGCGGTCGACCGCCCAGATGGGGAGCCAGGGCCTGGCGCATCAGCCGCTTGGCCGCGGCCAGCGCCCCCGGAACCTGCCAATCGGCCTCGGCCATGGCCAATAGTTCCGCGCCGTTGAACAACCCCGGCTGAAATCCCGCGACCGGCTCCAGGCCGGCGTCGGGCAGTAGGTGATAGAGCCGCTGCGGGTCAATCGGCTGGCCGGCGATGTCCACATCGAGGGCAAAACCATAGCCCAACTCGCTGAGCAGCCGCCATTCGAAGGCACGCAGCAGCGGCTCCAACGGCCGATGTGCGGCCAGGGCCGGCAGTGTCGCGACGTAATGATCGAATAGCGCGGTGTGCGCGTCTTCGGCAGGCAGCAGGCGAATCAGCAATTCGTTGAGGTACATGCCGCTGAACAGCGCCTGGCCATCGAGCCAGTGCGCAGGGCCGGCGCTTTCGAGACGGGCAACGGTCTTCAGCTCGGACTTGCCGCGCAGCTCGACTTCCAGCGATACGAAGGGGCGGATCAGACTGCCGGCCTTACCACGCGCGGCACGCATGACGGCACGCAGCCGGCCCTGCGGGGTGAACAGGTCGACCAGCGCGCTGCTTTCCTTGTACGGGCGACTGTGCAGAACGAACGCAGGTTGGTGCATGGCAGCCCAGAAGGTGCGCGATGCGCACCATTGATTGCGGGTCGGCGCTTACTGGTAGCCCAGCGAATGCAGCGCACGCTCATCGTCGGACCAGCCACCCTTCACCTTGACCCACAGGTGCAGCATGACCTTGGAATCGAACAGCACTTCCATATCCTTGCGCGCTTCCTGGCCGATACGTTTGATGCGCTCGCCCTTGTCGCCGATGATGATCTTCTTCTGCCCGTCACGCTCGACCAGAATCAGCGCATGGATGTGCAACACGCGGCCTTCCTGCTTGAAATCCTCGATCTCCACGGTGATCTGGTAAGGCACCTCGGCGCCAAGCTGTCGCATGATCTTCTCGCGCACCAGCTCGGCGGCGAGGAAACGACTGCTGCGATCGGTGATCTGGTCCTCCGGGAAGAAGTGCTCACTCTCGGGCAGACGATCGGCGACCAGTTTTTCCAGCGTTTCCAGGTTCTGTCCGTGCTGCGCCGAAATCGGCACGATCTCCGCGTTCGGCAGCTGCTCGACCAGCCAGCGCAGGTGCGGCAACAGCTCGGCCTTGTCCTCGACACGGTCGGTCTTGTTGACCGCAACGATCAACGGTCCGGTAACGTACTGCACACGCTCGAGCACGGCCTGGTCTTCGTCGGTCCAGCGGGTGCGGTCGACGACGAAGATCACCACGTCGACATCCTTCAATGCCGAGGCAGCAGTGCGGTTCATGTAGCGGTTGAGCGCCGTCTCGCCATTCTTGTGCAGCCCCGGCGTGTCCACATAGACGGCCTGAACGCTGCCCTCGGTCTTGATGCCGAGCATGTTATGCCGCGTCGTCTGCGGCTTGCGCGAGGTGATCGCCAGCTTCTGGCCAAGGATGTGGTTGAGCAGCGTCGACTTGCCGACGTTCGGCCGGCCGACGATCGCCACGTAACCGCAACGGCTGACGTCTTCGGATTGCAGCTGTTCGTCAGTCATGTCCGTTCTCCACGCCCAAGGCGATCAATGCGGATGCCGCGGCAACCTGTTCGGCAATTCGGCGGCTGGCGCCCTGCCCGTGGGTTTTCTCGTTCAGCAAAGCGACCTGACATTCGACGAAGAAGGTGCGGCAATGCGGTTCGCCTTGAATATCCACCACCTCGTAACGCGGCAGCTCACAGGCACGCGATTGCAGAAACTCCTGCAGCCGGGTCTTCGGGTCCTTGTTGGTATCGACCAGTGTCAGGCCTTGCAGCTCGTTGGCCAACCAGGCGACGACCCGCTCGCGAGCAACGTCCATGCCCGCGTCCAGATAAATGGCACCGATCAGCGCTTCGAGGGTGTCGGCCAGGATAGATTCGCGGCGGTAACCGCCGCTCTTGAGCTCACCGGAGCCCAGGCGCAAATATTCGCCGAGCTCGAATCCACGCGCCAGCACCGCCAGCGTCTCGCCCTTGACCAGACGGGCGCGCAGACGCGACAGCTGCCCCTCACGGGCTTGCGGAAAATGATTGAACAGCGCTTCACCGGCAACGAAGTTGAGAATGGCGTCGCCGAGAAACTCCAGACGCTCGTTGTTGCGTCCGGCATAGCTACGATGGGTCAGGGCCAGGAGCATCAGCTCCTGATCCTTGAATTGATAACCGAGCCTGCGCTCGAGACGGGCTAACGAAGTGCTCACGGCATCCTTAGGCGATATTCTTTATCGAAGTTCGCCACCAGATCGAGATTGCGGATCAGCGGCTCGCGTTTTTCGTATTTCAGGTGCGCCCTGAATTCGTTGTTCTGGATCTCGACCTTCAGCGCTTCCTTCAGGTCGATGTTCTGGATGCCGTTTACCTGCATCCCCTTGCTGACATGACTATAGAACTCCCCGACGCTCTGAATCTCAAGCGCTTCGTCGGTTTCCACGGACTGGATGATCTTGTCCATGGACATGTAATCGAAGTAATGCGGGAACATTTTAAATCCCGTGCTGGCCACAAACGCCACGATTGCCAGGACCATGATCCAGCTCAGCATGGACAGCCCTTTTTGCGAACGCGCAAAACTCATGTCGACCTCTATGTCGTTACGATACCCACCGATCGGGGCAGGACAAATATAGCGAGCCCGGTTCGCTCAGCGACGGCCGCAATTCACAGCTTTCAGTGAATCAGGCCCACGCGGGAGAAATTCGGCAGATTGCTGAGCTTCGGATCAGGCCAGCTCATCCAGACGGCGAACGCCTTGCCGACGATGTTACGGTCCGGGACCATGCCAGCCAGCTCCGCGGGAATCGACTCGTCCTGCCAATAGCGGCTGTCATTCGAGTTATCGCGATTATCGCCCATCATGAAGTAGTGCTCAGCCGGCACGGTCCACTGGCGGCTCGGCTCGATGCGATAGCGGCCCATTTCCTTGCGAATCAGGTGCTCCATCTCGCCCAGCTTTTCCCGATACAGCACGGCGCTGCCCAAGCTGCCCGGCTCCTCGCCGACCAGTGTCTCGGCAACCGGCTGATCGTTGATGAACAGCCGACGATCGCTGCTGTAGCGCACGGTGTCGCCAGGCAGGCCGACGACCCGTTTGATGTAGTTGATGCTCGGTTGATTCGGATAGCGGAACACCATGACGTCGCCACGCTTCGGGTCGCTGACTTCGATCACCTTGGTATCCACTACCGGCAGGCGGATGCCATAGGCGAACTTGTTCACCAGAATGAAATCGCCAACTTCCAACGTGGGGATCATCGAGCCGGAGGGAATCTGGAACGGCTCGACTAGGAACGAGCGCAGCACCAGCACGATGGCCAGCACCGGGAAGAACGACTTGCCGTACTCGATCAGCACCGGCTCCTTGTTCAACGCCTCAAGGGTCGATGGATCGATTTCCCCGGTGCGCCCTTCGTAGTTGGCGATCGCAGCCCGGCGGCGGGGGGCGAAGAACAACAGGTCGCTCAGCGCCAACAGGCCGCAGACAGCCACGGCGATAACCAGCAACAACGGGAAATTGATCGACATATCAGCTGTCCACCTTCAGCACGGCGAGGAACGCCTCCTGCGGGATTTCGACGTTGCCTACCTGCTTCATGCGCTTCTTACCGGCTTTCTGCTTTTCCAGCAGCTTGCGCTTACGGCTCACATCGCCGCCGTAGCATTTGGCCAGAACGTTCTTGCGCAACGCCTTGACCGTACTGCGGGCAACGATCTGGCCGCCGATGGCCGCCTGAATCGCCACATCGAACATCTGACGCGGGATAAGCTCCTTCATCTTCTCGACTAGGATGCGGCCCTTGTAGTGGGCATTGTCGCGGTGGACGATCAGTGCCAACGCGTCGACCTTGTCGCCGTTGATGAGGATGTCCAGGCGCGTCAGGTTGGCCGACTGGAAACATTCGAAGCTGTAGTCCAGCGAGGCGTAACCGCGGCTGCACGATTTCAAGCGATCGAAGAAGTCCAGCACCACCTCGCTCATCGGCAGGTCGTAACGCACCTGCACCTGACTGCCGAGGAACTGCAGGTCGCGCTGCACGCCGCGCTTCTCGATGCATAGCGTGATGACGTTGCCCAGGTGTTCCTGGGGCACGAGGATGTTGGCGCGCACGATCGGCTCGCGCATGTCCTCGACGGAGGACATGTCGGGCAGCTTCGAAGGGCTGTCGACGTAGATGGTGTCGCCGTTCTTCAACAGCAACTCGTAGACAACCGTCGGCGCGGTGGTGATCAGATCCAGGTCGTACTCGCGCTCGAGGCGCTCCTGAATGATCTCCATATGCAGCATGCCGAGGAAGCCGATACGGAAGCCGAAGCCCAACGCGTCGGAGCTTTCCGGTTCGTATTGCAACGCGGCATCGTTGAGGGTCAGCTTCTGCAGCGCTTCGCGAAAATCCTCGAAGTCGTCCGAACTGACCGGGAACAGACCGGCATAGACCTGCGGCTTGACGCGTTTGAAACCGGGCAACATCTCCACGTCCGGCGTGCTCGACAGTGTCAGCGTGTCTCCCACTGGAGCGCCGAGAATGTCCTTGATGCCGGCGATGATGAAGCCCACCTCGCCAGCCTTGAGGTCTGCCGTGGCGGTGTGCTTGGGGTTGAACACGCCGACACTGTCCACCTGGTGGACCTTGCCAGTGGATTTCACCAGCACCTTGTCGCCCTTCTTGATACGACCGTGGCGAACCCGTACCAGCGATACGACGCCCAGATAGTTGTCGAACCATGAGTCGATGATCAACGCCTGCAACGGCGCCTCGACATCGCCAGTCGGCGGCGGGATCACGGCGACCAGGCGCTCGAGCACCTCGTCCACGCCCATGCCGCTCTTGGCGCTGCAGGCCACCGCGTCGGTCGCATCGATGCCGATGATGTGCTCGATCTCTTCCTTGACCTTGTCCGGATCGGCCTGTGGCAGGTCCATCTTGTTCAGCACCGGCATCACTTCCAGGCCCTGTTCGATCGCCGTGTAGCAGTTGGCTACCGATTGCGCCTCGACGCCCTGGCCAGCATCGACTACCAGCAGCGCACCCTCGCACGCGGCCAGCGAGCGACTGACTTCATAGGTGAAGTCGACGTGGCCGGGCGTATCGATGAAATTCAACTGGTAGGTCTTGCCGTCGCGCGCGGTGTAATAAAGCGTGACGCTGTGGGCTTTGATGGTGATGCCGCGCTCGCGCTCGAGATCCATCGAATCCAGCACCTGGGCTTCCATTTCACGCTCGGTCAGACCACCACACATCTGGATAAAACGGTCTGCCAGGGTCGACTTGCCGTGATCGATATGGGCGATGATGGAAAAATTGCGGATATGACTCAGGTCACTCACAGCTCAACACTCGGAATAGTCGCAGGCCGATTGCCCGCCGAAAATAGCCGCGAAGTGTAACTGATCAACCCTTGCAGTGCCACGCACAAGCCATCCGCAGCTGATGAGCAACGCAACGGACGTACTGTTACGTCTTGAAAATGAAAAAGGGCGGTAATAACCGCCCTTCCAGATTCACCAGCCAGCGTCTTATTCAGCGAGCTTGAAAGTAATGAAACTCGCACGCCCCTGACGCAGAACTCGCATCGAAACGGATCGATTCTTCGGCAATTGCTCAGCCACTCGGGCAAATGTTGCCGCCGAATTGATCGCCTGATTATTCAGATGGGTGATGACATCGCCCGGGCGCAGCCCAATCATCGCAGCCGGCCCGTTGAGAATCTCAGTGATCACAACACCGCCCGGTAAATCCAGGCTCTTCTTCTGCTCATCGGTCAGCTCAGTGACTTTTACACCCAGGCGGTTATCGCTGCGTTCCTGGCCGCCACCAGAGGCTGCCACGGCTTCGCCCTCTTCCGGCATGGCGCCGATCTTGACGTCGAGCATCTTGCGATCACCGTCGCGCACCACTTCCATTCGTGCGGTGCTGCCGGGCTTGAGTGCTCCGACCAGGTGAGGCAGATCAGCAGACATGACAATCGGCTTGTCGTTGAGGCTCAGAATCACATCACCGACACGCAGACCACCGCGCGCTGCCGGACCGCCATCCATAACCTGAGCCACCAGGGCGCCCGCTGGACGCTCAAGACCAAAGGACTCAGCCAGATCCTTGTTGACTTCCTGGATCACCACGCCAAGCCAGCCCCGACTCACCTTGCCTTCGGTTCGCAGCTGATTGGCAACATCCATTGCCACATCGATCGGAATGGCGAAGGACAGCCCCATGAAGCCACCGGAGCGCGTGAATATCTGCGAGTTGATGCCAATCACCTCACCGTCGAGGTTAAACAGCGGACCACCGGAATTGCCCGGGTTGATTGCCACGTCGGTCTGAATGAACGGCACGTAGCTCTCATTGGGCAAGCTGCGGCCAGTCGCACTGACAATGCCGGCGGTCACCGTATGATCGAAACCAAACGGCGAGCCAATGGCGAGCACCCACTCCCCTGCTTTCAGCTCATCAGAACGGCCAATCTTGACGGTCGGCAGTCCCTTGCCCTCGACCTTCAGCACCGCCACGTCGGAGCGCGGATCGGCACCGATAAGCTTGGCTTCCAGCTCGCTTCGATCCGGCAGACGAACGATGATTTCGTCGGCATCGGCAACCACGTGATTGTTGGTCAGGACATAACCGTCTTCGGAAATGATGAAACCCGAACCGAGCGACTGCGCTTCACGCTGCTGGCCGCGACCCGGGGCGCCCGGCATCTGTGGGATGCTGTGTTCGAAGAACTCGCGAAAAATCGGCGGCAGCCCTTCGAGTTCCGGCATCTGCGCAGTCGCACCGCGGCTCTGCACCTTCTGCTTGGTGCTGATATTGACTACCGCTGGCGAGGCACTTTCGACCAGCGGCGTGAAATCAGGCAATTCCGCCTGGGCAACGACAGCGTGGCCCAGCAATGCCAGGCCCGCCACGAAGGCGAAGCAGCTGTTTCGATTGAACATGACTACAAGTCTCCCCACTGACAAAACAAGGAAGCTCAGGGACTCGCAGGCCCCGCGAGCATGGCGCGCAAAACCACCGGCTGCAGATTCGGGTCAGCTGCGCTACGGCGGCTTCGCATACGCACGAATAGCCAGGAAATGAAGAAGCCCCCGAGACCTGCCAGAATAACGATCGGCTCACGCGTCGACAGCTGAGCGGCCAGCGAAGCGGCCGCCATCAGCACGATAAGAGGGAGAAGATAGACAAGGACGGCACCACGCAGCAACACGTCCTCGCGGATGCCCACAACGACACCGTCACCGACCTGCAGGTGGAGATCGCAGAGCGCTCTGATGAGGCCGCGCTGTTCGCGAACACCGAGGGTATCCATCAAGCCTTGGCCACAGCCACTCTTCGCGGAACAGCCAGAGCAGGTAGTCTTGCGCCGAGTCTCGACCCATACAGCGCCGACATCCAGCGCGACTACCCGCCCAGGCTCTTCGATCATCGTTGTGCCTGTTCCGAACTGGCTCGCATGGACAGGGCAACCCGCTCAGCCGTACCAAGTGGAATCTCGCCCACCACGGTCACCATGACATCGCCATCCGCAGTACTGATGCGCTTAGAGACCGCGACGGTAGGCCCCATCTGGCTTCGCGCGTCCTCAACCAAGGCGCCGCGCAGCGGCTCCAGAAACACGGAAAACTTCGCCAGGCCATCACCGTAGGACAACCAGGAAACAGTTTCGGAAGAGGCGGGACTAGGTCGTTCGTTGGCATCCAGTAGCGTGAAGCCGGAAGGCAACCAGTCGGAGCGCCAGGGCGATGTAGGATTCGCCTCGCGCCGGTTCACGGTCACTGGATTGCAATCGGCGCCGGGCTTCAGTTGCTCGGCAGATACACTGCCAGCCGTGAACTGGGTGAATTGGAAACGCTCGAGCAGCTGCCCTTTCTCGTTCAGCATCAGCGACTTGAGGGGCAATGCGGTATCTTGGTCGAGATGCAGTTCGAAGCCGTAACGGTGCTGATCCTTCGGCACGACAGCCAGCGCCACGGCAGGGCGGCCAGCAACTCTTGAATCCCCGATCTCACGGAATTCGTACCACTCGGAGAGTGCTTTCGGATCGAGACGCTGCCCGTGCCAGGCTTGCGCTTCACGCACTTGCGCCGCGAGGTCATCGGTAGCGCATTGCATCTGACCATTTACCAGCAGAACTTCAGCCGGAGCTCCGTCAAGCTGAAGCAATCGCTCCTGCACTTGACCTTCTTCGACCTGCTGCCACACGGCATGACTGGAAAAGCTACCATTGCGTTCGTAGACGAACGTACCGGTATAACTCTGTTTCTGCTCTGCCGCCGCAAGTCGCTCCATCCAGGACCCGGCATCAGCAGCAAGGGCCGGCATCGATAGCCAGCCCCCCATCACCACATACAGCGGTAATACGCGCATGTTTCTCCCTAACGTTCTTCCATGCTGGCCGCGCGAGCGTAAGGCAGCGCGCTCTCCGATCCATTACCAAAGGCAGCTTGCTGGGCATGCTGACGAACATATGAAGGCAGACGCTCTTCGTGCCAGCGCTCTACCGGAGCGCCATCTGCCGCTGCCTGTGCAGGCGCTTCGGTTTGCTCACTGTAACCAGCCAGAACCGCCGGCCCTTGACTGGTCTGCGGAACCGAAATACTTGGTTGCGGAGCCTGCTGCGCTAGCTGCGGACCAGCAACCTCATTCTGATTGTACAGACGTACACCGGCCAGAACAGCGACTGTAACCGAAGCAGCCACTGCCAGCCGGCCGAGGCCTTTCCATCCGTTACGTTGCGCCTTGACCGGCGCGGCTTCATCAGCCAACGCAGCCGATACCGCAGAAGCGATATCCAGGCGCGGCTCGATCAACTCCTTGTGCATGGCGGCACGGGCAAGTTGATAACGCGACCAGGTAGCACGTAGCTCCGGGTTGTCGCCTGCGAAACTCGTCCGCTTCGTTATCCATCACCGCGGACAGCGATTCATGCAGGGCTTCACGACTCATGGCGGTTCCTCTCTTGGCTGTCGCCGCTGTCTCAGGATTCATGCAACAAGGGTTGCAATGCTTTATCTATGGCTTCACGTGCCCGGAAGATCCGGGAACGCACTGTGCCCACCGGACACTGCATGACGCTCGCAATGTCTTCATAACTAAGACCATCAAATTCACGCAGTGTTAGAGCCGTACGCAAATCTTCTGGCAAAAGTTGAATGGTTCGATGAACGGTATCTTCAATCTCATCCCTGAGCAGCGAGCGTTCCGGTGACTCGATGTCCTTGAGAGCGTGATCGCCCTCATAAAACTCAGCGTCCTCGGAACTCACATCACTATCCGGCGGGCGTCTGCCGCGCGCCACCAGATGATTCTTCGCCGTATTGATGGCGATGCGGTACAGCCAGGTGTAGAAAGCGCTGTCACCGCGAAAATTGGCTAGTGCGCGGTAGGCTTTGATAAAAGCCTCTTGGGCAACATCCTGAGCTTCATGAGAGTCATGCACGAACCGCACGATCAACCCAAGGATCTTGTGCTGGTATTTCATTACCAGCAGATCAAACGCCCGCTTGTCACCACGCTGCACTCGTTCAACCAGCTGCTGGTCCTGCTCCTGAGTCAACATGAACGCTCCTCCTCGGTAGCGGAGTAGCGTCGCTCACACCAGCGAACCGACCTGCCAGAATAGACCCGGGCTTTACGCAAAAGTTCTCCCCCCTCCTAGCAAGCTATCCTGCAATACCTGACGGCGATTGCACCACAGCGTTGCGCCATTGCTGACGACGCCGTCCTGGTGTCCATAGCAAACTCTCACCGCCCATTCACGATGGCCAGCTGGTTTGCATTCATAACTGCCTATTGAGCCACCCCGCGAAGAAAAAGTTCCCTTCGTTAGAAGACAAACACACAGTCGCCTATTTTGGCGCTACATCCCGTCTATATACTAGGGCTCGTTTTTCCCGCCGGAATTGGACATGAACCAGGTTCTACGATACGACGTGCTGGTCATCGGCAGCGGTGCCGCCGGCTTGACCTTGGCGCTCAACCTGCCGACCGATCTTCGCATCGCCGTTCTCAGCAAGGGCGATCTCTCCAACGGCTCCACCTACTGGGCCCAAGGTGGCGTCGCCGCAGTACTGGATACGACCGACACCGTAGAGTCACATGTCGCCGACACCCTCATCGCCGGAGGAGGCCTGTGCCGCGAAGATGCCGTCCGTTTCACGGTCGAGCACAGCAATGAGGCCATCCAGTGGCTGATCGAGCAAGGGGTGCCCTTCACGCGGGACAATGCCCCGGATCGCGAAGACGGCAGTTTCGAATTTCACCTGACTCGCGAGGGCGGCCATAGCCATCGGCGCATCATTCACGCAGCCGACGCCACTGGCGCAGCCATTTTCAACACGCTGCTTGGCCAGGCCAGAAAGCAGAGCAATATCGAGCTTCTACAGCAGCGCGTTGCAGTCGACCTAATCACCGAACACAAACTCGGGCTGCCGGGCAGACGCTGCCTGGGCGCCTATGTGCTCAATCGCAGCACCGGCGAGGTCGAAACCTTCCAGTCACGATTCGTCGTACTGGCTACCGGCGGCGCGGCCAAGGTTTACCTGTACACCAGCAACCCGGACAGCGCGTGCGGCGATGGCATTGCGATGGCCTGGCGAGCGGGCTGCCGCGTCGGCAATCTGGAATTCAACCAGTTCCACCCTACCTGCCTCTATCACCCGCAAGCGAAGAGCTTTCTGGTGACCGAAGCCCTGCGCGGGGAAGGTGCCTTGCTCAAGCTGCCTAACGGCGAGCGTTTCATGCCGCGTTTCGATGCCAGGGAAGAACTCGCCCCGCGCGATATCGTCGCACGCGCAATCGACCACGAAATGAAGCGACTGGGCATCGACTGCGTCTACCTCGATATCAGCCACAAGCCTGCCGAGTTCATCAAAAGCCACTTCCCCACCGTCTACGAGCGCTGCCTGGAATACGGCATCGACATCACCAGCCAGCCGATTCCGGTGGTACCCGCAGCGCACTACACCTGCGGCGGCGTAGTCGTGGATCAGGCTGGACGCACCGACATCCCCGGCCTCTACGCCATCGGCGAGACCAGTTTCACAGGCCTGCACGGCGCGAACCGCATGGCCAGCAACTCGCTGCTCGAATGCTTCGTCTACGGCCGGGCGGCCGCTCAGGACATCCTGCGCGAACTGCCCCAAGTCACCAACGCAGCAACGTTACCTGCATGGGACGCCAGCCAGGTGACCGACTCCGACGAAGACGTGATCATCGCGCACAACTGGGACGAGCTGCGGCGCTTCATGTGGGACTACGTCGGCATCGTCCGCACCAACAAACGGCTGATGCGCGCGCAGCACCGAGTGCGCCTGCTGCTGAGCGAGATCGACGAGTTCTACAGCAACTACAAGGTCAGTCGTGACTTGCTCGAACTACGCAATCTGGCGCTGGTTGCAGACCTGATGATTCGCTCGGCCATGCTGCGCAAGGAGAGCCGAGGACTGCACTACACCCTCGACTACCCAGAGCTGCTGCCGCAAGCGGTCGACACTATTCTGGCGCCGCCCACCTACGTCGACTGAACTTGAGCCGCACCCGCAGTCGACGATGCTGCTCTCGCGGTAGTGCGTCGCGGGGCACGCAGATGCTGCCAGCTAACCGCCGGCCCGGCACGCGAAAACGCAGCACGACTATCAGTGGCAGCGCCAGGCTGTCAGGCAGCAACTGAACTGCCTGCCAACCTTGCCGCTCGCTCCACAGGTGCCAGCCCGCAGCATCGTGGCGCAGGCCAGACCAGGCATCCCGACTGGACAGTAGAATCCCGCGCGGCAACACCCACAGCGCGTGGACCAGACAAAACAGAAGCGCTATCAACTGCAACCAGAGCGGCGCAGCCGACAGCACGATGGCGGCCAGGGCGAGCGCCTGAGCCCCGAGATAGAGCGTCAACAACCAGCTGGAGGGCTGCCAGCGACACTCGAATGATTGATTACTTGGGCTGGACACGATCGAGGATCATGCGAACCATGCGCCGCAGGTCCTCATCCTCGGGCTCGCCGCGCTGCATGAACCAGCCGAACATGTCCTGATCCTCGCAACTCAGCAGCTTGCGATAGCGGTGCTGATCTTCCTCATCGAGACCTGGATAGACCTCCTTGACGAAAGGTACCAGCAACACATCCAGCTCCAACATGCCGCGACGGCTTTGCCAAAACAGACGATTGAGTTCGGATTGCTCAGCCATACATCGGCTCCTTTTGAGAAGGCGCGCATTATAGCGGCTGCACCGAACTCATCAGTCGCTTTTTTCGTCGAGCTGCAAACCCTTCATCACGCAACCGTTTCCGCCGGGCTGCTATGATGCCCACCCGGATTCTGACGACGACCAATCATGACCGACACTGCTTATTTTTGCGTTCTGTCGCATGAAGGCGTCCTTGCCGTACGCGGCCCGGATGCCAGCAAGTTTCTCCAGGGTCAGCTGACCTGCAACCTCAGCTACCTCACCGCCGAGACATCCAGTCTGGGCGCACGCTGCACGCCCAAGGGGCGCATGCAGTCGAGTTTCCGCATCGTGCTGGATGGCGACGGTTACCTGCTGGCAATGGCCAGTGAGCTGCTGCAACTGCAACAAGCCGATCTGAACAAATACGCCGTATTTTCCAAGTCCCGCCTGAACGACGAGAGCGCCGACTGGTGCAGATTCGGTCTTGCCGGCGGAGACGGCTCGCTGGTCAGCCTGGGCCTGGATCTGCCGCTGACCGCCGACAGTGTGGTGCGGAGCCACGGCATGATCGCGATCCGTCTGCAGGATGGCCGCGTCGAGCTCTGGACCCCAGGCGCCGACGCCGAGCAGGTCCGCACGCGCCTGGCCGCGCAGCTTCAGGAAGCGCCGGTCAATCGCTGGCTGCTGGACCAGGTTCGCGCCGGCATCGGTCAGGTATTCGGCAGCACTCGCGAGCTGTTCATCCCGCAGATGATCAATTTGCAGGCGCTGGGCGGCGTGAGTTTCAAAAAGGGCTGCTATACCGGCCAGGAAATCGTCGCGCGCATGCAGTATCTGGGCAAACTCAAGCGCCGCCTGCAGCGCCTGTTGATCGAAGGCAGGCAGGACGAGCTGCCAGCTCCGGGCGTTGAAATTTTCTCACCGGTGCATGGCTCCAGCGTCGGTGAGGTCGTGCTAGCCGCCAGTGACACCGACCGAGTTGAGCTGCTGGCCGTACTGCAGGAGGATGCCGCCGCTGACGGCCGCCTGCATCTGGGCTCCCCGGACGGATTGCCGATGAGCCTGCTCGAGCTTCCCTACAGCCTGAATGCGGACCTGGAAATTCAGCGCTAGTGCGAACCGGAGCCAGAAAGCAAATACCTCAGAGGCGCACCATGGACCACGGGCAAAGCACCCTGACCTGAAGCGCCCTAGCGACACTGACCGACACATAAAGGAATGACATGAGCACCCTTGCAGAGAAAGTCCAGCGCGATCTGACGTTCGCGATCGAGAACGATGAATTGGTTCTGCCTACCCTGCCGGAGGTGGCATTGCGCGTCCGCGAGGCGGCCGAGGACCCGGACATCAGCATTCCGGCACTGAGCAAGGTGATAGGCGCCGACGCAGCCCTCGCCGCACGCATCATCAAGGTGGTCAACAGCCCGCTGCTGCGTACCAGTCGCGAGATCGACGATCTGCAGATGGCGGTCAGCCGTCTCGGCATCAATTACACCTGCAACCTGGCCACAGGCCTGGCGATGGAGCAGATGTTCCAGGCGACCACCGATGTCGTCGATCGCAAGATGCGCGAGGTCTGGAACAAGAGCACCGAGGTCGCCGCCATCAGTCATGTGCTCTGCCGTCACTACACACGATTGATGCCTGATCAGGCGACCCTGGCCGGACTGGTCCATCAGATCGGCATATTGCCGATCCTGACCTACGCAGAAGAGCACAGCGCCCTGCTATCGGACTCGTTCAGCCTCAATCACGTCATCGACAAGATTCACCCGATGGTGGGTGAGAAAATTCTGCGCACCTGGGATTTCCCGGAGGCAATCGTGTCGGTGGCTGGTCAGTACACCGATTTCCAGCGCAATTCGGCCGCAGTCGATTATGTAGACGTGGTGCAAGTCGCCACCCTGCAGAGCTATATGGGCACCCAGCACCCTTACGCGCAGCTGGACTGGAGCGAGGTTCCCGCCTTCGCCAAGCTGGGGCTCGATCCGAGCGAACTGATGCAGGAGGACGAGGACCTGTCTGCCGCCATGGACGCAGCCATGAGCATGCTTCAGTAAGCACCGAACACCGTTCGCCCGAAAGCGAGGAACCGTCCCTATGGCACCTAGTCACAAAAAGGGACGGCAATCTCGCCGCATCGCGCCTTGTGTCTGCCTCCCGGCCAACACAAGTCAGGTGAAGAAAGGAGAACGCAATGACCAGAGCAACCAAAACAATTTTCTCGGGCGCATTCGCCTTGCTGTTCGGAGTAGCGGCTAACCTGGCGCTTGCCGCCGAAGGCGAAAACTTCGTCGACGAGGCTTCGGCCAAAGGTATTGCAGAAATCGAAACGGCGAAGATGGCCCTGGACAAGGGTACGTCGGAGGATGTGAAGCAATTCGCCCAGATGATGATCGACGACCACACCAAGGCCAATCAGGAGCTTGCGCAACTAGCCCAGGCCAAAGACCTGGAAATGTCCGACGAGGCCACGCTGATGGACAAGGCCAAAGCCATGATCCTGAAGCTGCGTGATGGCGAGAATTTCGACGAAGCCTACGCCAACAATCAGGTCGTCGCTCACGAGCAGACCATCGAGATGTATCAGGACTACGTGGAGGGTGGCGAGAACGCCGACCTGAAGCAGTTCGCTCAAAAAACGCTGCCGAAACTGGAAGAGCATCTCAAGCAGGCCAAGGATCTTCAGGCCAAGCACGGCGCCAAAGACTGACCAAAACCTAGCCCGATACCGCCTGGGTGTCGGGCTAAACCTCAGCCGGAAGTTGCCAGTCGATCACCTGCATCCCCTGCTGCCTGAGAAACTGGTTGGCGCGACTGAAGTGACCGTTACCGATGAATCCGCGGTGCGCCGAGAGGGGCGAAGGATGCACCGACTTCAGCATCAGATGCCGCGTGGCGTCTATCAGTTTCGATTTGGATTGCGCATGGGCGCCCCAAAGCATGAATACCAGGTGCGGACGCCGCTCGCTGACCACCTCAATGATTCGATCGGTGAATAGCTGCCACCCCGCTTTGGCATGCGAACCGGCGACACCCTGTTCCACGGTGAGCGAAGTATTGAGCAATAGCACGCCCTGTTCTGCCCAGTGCTGCAGATAGCCATGCCGAGGGATATCAAGATTCAAGTCGCGCTTGAGTTCCTTGAAGATGTTCTGCAGTGACGGCGGTGGTGCCACGCCCGGCTGTACCGAAAAGCAAAGCCCATGGGCCTGACCGGCACCGTGGTAGGGGTCCTGCCCAAGGATCACTACCTTGACCTGATCGAGCGGCGTGGAATTGAGCGCGTTGAAGATCATCGGCCCCGGCGGAAATATCACCTTGCCCGCAGCCTTCTCTTGCCGAAGGAAAGCGCCAAGCTCAAGCATGTATGGCTTGTCGAACTCCTCGCGCAGCGCTTCTTTCCAGCCAGCCTCCAGCCTGATGCGATCGTCTTGAGTCATGAGCTGTTTCCGGATGGCGTAGCCGCCGAACCCTAAAAAACGCCATCATGGTTGTCAACCGCAAACCGGCGAAATCACGGCGTCACCGCAAGATCCACCCTCCCTCCTTTAGTCATAATCGCACCTGGCTCACGTACTGACGCCGGCGGCGCCTTCGAGCCGCACATAAAGAGTGACGCACGCACCGGCGGCAGGGTAAAAAAGCTAACTGCCAATAAACCAATAACAAAAGCTATAACAAGGAACATGCTATGAACCGGATCACCCTTCTGGCGCTAGGGCTGGGGTTCTGTCTTACGGCTCAGGCTGCTGACCCCATCACGCTCGGCCTCAATTACCCCCGTACCGGCAGCTACAAGGAAGAAGGCCTTGCACAAATGCGCGGAGCCTTGTTGGCAATCGACGAGATCAACGAGGCGGGCGGTGTTCTGGGCCGCCCGCTACGCCTGATTAGCCGCAATACCGCATCCCGCCCCGAAAAGGCCGTTGCCAACGTCGACAAGATGGCGGATGAAGGCGTCGCCATGCTGTTCGGCGGCGTATCCAGCGCGGTGGCCATTGCCGCGAGCAAGCGCGCCAAGGAGCGGGGGCTGCTCTACTTCGGCACCCTGACCTACTCCAACGACACAACTGGCAAGGATGGCCACCGTTACATGTTCCGCGAGTGCAATAACGCATGGATGAGCGCGCGGGTGCTGGGGCAGTATCTGAACGACAAAATGCCCGGCAAGACCTACTTCTACATCACCTCCGACTATACCTGGGGCCACACCAGCGAGAGCTCGCTGCGCCAGGCGACCGGCACCGTCGACCAGAACAAGCACCAGGGGGTCAAGACGGCCTTCCCCGGCGCGCGCCTGTCCGACTACCGCGCGGCGCTGGAAAAGGCAGCCAACAGCGGTGCCGAGGTCCTGGTATTGGTCCTGTTTGGCGAAGACATGGTGCGAGCCATGCGTATCGCCGACGAACTCGACTTGAACAAGAAGATGCAGATTGCGGTTCCCAACCTGACGCAGTCCATGGTCGAACTCGCCGGCCCGGACATCATGCGCGGCGTGCTCGGCACCGAGCCCTGGACCTGGCGCGTACCCGAGCTCGAAGGTTCCGAACGCGGCAAGGCATTCGTGCGCGACTTCGGTGAGCGTTACCAGACGCACCCATCAAGCTCCGCGGCCTCGGCCTACAGCATCGTCTATCAGTGGGCAGATGCCGCCACTCGCGCCAAGAGCATCGGCAGTGAGCAAGTCATCGCGGCCCTGGAAAACCACAGCTACAGCCTGCTCAAGGATCAGCAGCAGTGGCGCGAGTTCGACCACCAGAACGTGCAGACCGTCTACGCCATTCAGGTAAAGCCACGCGAAGAAGTGCTCAAGGATCGCTTCAAGCAGGACTATTTCGAGATCGTCCACCGTTTATCCGGCGAGCAGGCTGCGCCGTCGCTGGCCGAATGGCAGGAAGAGCGTCGCGCGGGCGGGCAGCCGGCTAGGCTACAGTGACAGAACGATGGAGCACCTGGGACAGTACCCAGGCGCTCCATCGGGTCGTCTGACCGACCGGAACGCTGCAACCTCGCTGCATTGAAGGACTCTCAAGAGGAGCGACGTTACCGGTCGCTCGTCAGCGGAGCCCTGAAACGCACGAGGATTTCAACCATGAGCACTGCAGTAGAGCCCTACCAAGCCGGTGTCTTCGACCTGACCCACAAGCTGACCGTGGAAAAGCATGGTCACACCGCCCTCATCACGATCAACCATCCGCCTGCCAACACCTGGGACCGCGAGTCGCTCATCGGGCTCAAGCAGATCATCGACCATCTGAACCACGATGACGAAATCTACGCACTGGTGATCTGCGGTCAGGGCGAGAAGTTCTTCAGCGCGGGTGCGGACCTGAAACTCTTCGCTGATGGCGATCGCAACCGAGCCCGGGAAATGGCCCGCCGCTTTGGCGAAGCCTTTGAGGCGCTGCGCGATTTCCGCGGTGTCTCCATCGCTGCAATCAACGGATTCGCCCTTGGCGGGGGCCTGGAATGCGCACTGGCCTGCGACCTGCGCATCGCCGAGCAGCAGGCGCAAATGGGCTTGCCGGAGGCATCGGTGGGCCTGCTGCCCTGTGCGGGCGGCACCCAGGCACTGGCCTGGCTGGTGGGCGAAGGCTGGGCCAAACGCATGATCCTCTGTGGCGAGCGCATCACGGCAGAAACTGCGCTGCGCATCGGACTGGTGGAACAGGTGGTCGAGCCCGGCCAGTCGCGTGGCCACGCATTGATGCTCGCATCCCGGGTCGCTCGGCAAAGCCCTGTTGCGGTGCGTGCCATCAAGCCGTTGATCAACGCGGCCCGTAAACGGGTGCCCAATACGCTTGCCGCCGCCGAGCGCGAGGCCTTCGTCGAGCTGTTCGAGGCCGACGACACCCTGGAGGGTGTCAATGCGTTCCTCGAGAAGCGCGACCCTCGCTGGCGCAACCGATGACCGCCGTACCAAACGCAGCCTTACAGGACCTGCCCACCCATCCGGCGCCGAGGATTACATGCACGTCACCTTCGAAGAACGCCCCGCCCTGCATGGCATGCGAATAGCCATTGTCACCCTGGACGCCGCGCAGCAACTCAACGCCCTGAGCCTGCCGATGATCGACGCACTGCTTGACCAGCTTGGCCGCTGGGCCAACGAGCCGGCAGTCGCCTGCGTGCTGTTACGCGGGAACGGTGCCAAGGCGTTCTGCGCCGGTGGCGACGTACGCCGCCTTGCAGAGGCCTGCCGAGGCGAGCCCGGAACGGTGCCGGCCTTGGCCGAGCGTTTCTTTGCCGACGAGTACCGCCTCGTCCACCTGCTGCACCATTACCCGAAGCCGCTGATCTGCTGGGGCCATGGCTACGTGATGGGCGGCGGTATGGGGCTCCTGCAGAGCGCGACGATCCGCATCGTTACACCGGATAGTTGGCTGGCGATGCCGGAAGTCGCCATCGGCCTGCATACGGATGTCGGCGCGAGCTGGTTCCTTCCTCGCCTGGCTGGCAAGCTGGGTCTGTTTCTGGGCCTCACCGGCACGCGGGTGAATGCCCGCGATGCACTGGACATCGGTCTTGCCGACCGCTGCCTGATGGACGAGCAACAGCCCGAACTCATCGAGGGACTGGTCCAGATCAACTGGCAGGACCAGGCGCACAGCCAGCTGCACAGTCTGTTGCGGGCTTTGTCCAGGCACGCCACTGCACAGCTGCCCGCACCCAGGTTGCTGCCACGACGAGAACGGATCGATGAACTGCTGGACGTGGCTGAGCTCGCGCATGCATGGCAGGCCTTGGCCGCGTTGCAGGATGATTCTGACGAGGTAATCGCGCAGGCCGCACGCGGCCTGCGCGACGGATGCCCACTGAGCGCCCATCTCGCCTGGCGACAGCAGGAGAAAGGCCGGAAGCTGTCGCTGGGCCAGGCATTGCAGATGGAGTACGCACTAAGCCTGAATTGCTGTCGCCACCCAGAGTTCGCCGAAGGCGTCCGTGCCCGCCTGATCGACAAGGACAATAGGCCAGGCTGGCATTGGCCGGACGCCCTCCACGTTCCGCCAGCGGTGGTCGAGGCGCACTTCGAGCCGACCTGGGAAGGGGATCATCCACTGACCGGCCTGGCCTGAATGCCCTCTCATCACCGATAGTAGTGCTGGCGGCCGCCCCTATCGTAATGCGGCCGTAGCCGATGATCGCGCCCATCCCTGATCAACGGCGGACGCTGCTGGCGATGTTCCTGACGCCAGTAGCCACGTCGTTCGAAGCCGCGATGGCGGTCGTAGTATTGCGGCGGAAGCTGACTCTGATAACGCGGCGGCAGGTTGCGCGGGTACTGCGGATAGTGGGAATAAGGGCTTCGCGGGTCGTATTGATGCGGACGGTTGTGCTGACGATAGTCCCGGTCATAGTGTCGCGGCCCCGGGTTGTAGTAGCGCGGACTCTCCGCCTGGAAGACCCAGACGCCGTCTCGCCGCTCCGCATGGGCCTGCAGGCTCATGCCCAGGCCGAAACAGAGCAGAATAAGCAGTGAAGAACGAATGCTCATGGAAACCACCTCCGATGGCGTCACAGGCTTCGATTCATCAGACCACAACCGTGAGACAGCTGCAGAAACAGCGGACAACCGGCAGCTCTGACACGACGTCATGCGTCGCGCGAGGACCGCGACGGGCCGCCGCACCTTGTATGGCTGCCGCTGCTTCCCGATAATAGCGGCCCTTTAGCCCCACGGCTCTCGCAGAGCGGACGGAACGGGAATAGACCCTAGATGACCGAACTCGCCCTGATCATGGTTAGCGCCATCCTGGTCAACAATTTCGTGCTGGTGCAGTTCCTCGGTCTGTGCCCGTTCATGGGCGTCTCGAAGAAGATCGAGACCGCCATCGGCCTGTCGCTGGCCACCACCTTCGTGCTGACGCTTGCTGCCATGTGCAGCTACCTCGTCCAGCAGTATGTGCTCAAGCCGCTGGACCTCGAGTTTCTACGCACCATCAGTTTCATTCTGGTGATCGCGGTGACCGTTCAGTTCACCGAGATGGTGGTGAACAAGACCAGTCCGCTGCTGTACCGCGTACTCGGCATCTTTCTGCCGCTGATCACCACCAACTGCATCGTGCTCGGCGTGGCGCTGCTCAATGCCAACAAGGCCGAATTCACCTTTCTTACCGCCACCGTCAACGGCTTCGCCGCAGGGCTGGGCTTTTCCCTGGTGCTCGTACTGTTCGCCGCCATGCGCGAGCGCATCGCCATTGCCGACGTGCCGAAGTCGTTCCAGGGCGCGGCGATCGGCATGGTCACCGCCGGCCTGATGTCGCTGGCATTCATGGGCTTCACCGGGCTGATCAAGCTATGAGCGCAGTCGTCATCGCGATCCTCGCCCTGCTCGCCCTGTGCCTGCTCGGCGGCGCCATCCTCGGTTTCGCCGCTGTGCGCTTTCGTGTCGAAGGCGATCCGATCGCCGAGCAGATCAATGCCCTGCTACCCCAGACCCAATGTGGTCAGTGCGGTTATCCGGGCTGCAAACCCTACGCCGAAGCCATTGCCGGCGGCGACAAGATCAACAAGTGCCCACCGGGCGGCGAAGCGACCATCCAGGCCCTGGCCGATCTGCTCGATGTCGAGGCGGAGCCGCTGGATGCCGAGGGTGGCGAAAAGCCGCAGATGGTCGCCTACATCCGTGAAGCCGAGTGCATCGGCTGCACCAAGTGCATCCAGGCCTGCCCGGTTGACGCCATCGTCGGTGCCGCGCGGCAGATGCACACCGTGATCATTTCCGAGTGCACCGGCTGCGACCTGTGTGTCGAACCCTGCCCGGTGGACTGCATCGACATGATCGAAGTCGGCAGCAACCTGCAGAGCTGGAAATGGAACCGGCCGCTGGCGCCCGGCCAGCTGATCGCAACTGATCGGGAGCAGGCCGCATGACCGCACTGAAGATCTGGGACATCCACGGCGGCATTCATCCACCGGAACACAAGGATCTGTCCAACCGCACCCCGATCCAGCCGACCCCGCTGCCCAAGCGCCTGGTCCTGCCACTGACGCAGCACCTCGGAGCGCCGGCCGAGCCCTGCGTCACTCTTGGCGAACGGGTACTCAAAGGTCAGCAGATCGCTGTCGCCAGCGGGTTTGTCAGCGCGCCGCTGCATGCTCCTACCTCGGGAGTGGTCAGCTTCATCGGCCCGCAGCCCTACCCGCACGTATCAGGCATGCTCGCCAACGCGATCGTCATCGACAGCGATGGCGAAGACAAATGGATCGACCTGCATCCGCAGCCGGATTACCGTGAGCTCGAGCGCCCTGCCCTGCTCGAGCTGATTCGCCAGGCCGGCATCAGCGGCCTCGGCGGCGCGGGCTTCCCCACCGCCGTGAAGCTCAGCCCCCCGCCGACCCAGACGATCCGCACGCTGATCATCAATGGCACCGAGTGCGAGCCCTACATCACCGCCGATGACCTGCTGATGCGTGAAAAGGCGGCCGAGCTGGTCGCGGGGATCGAGATACTCGCGCACCTGATTCAGCCGCAAGAGGTACTGATAGGCATCGAGGACAACAAGCCCGAGGCGATCGCCGCAGTGCGGGCTGCCATCGGCGAGCGCCCCTTCACGTTGAAGGTCTTCCCGACCAAGTATCCATCCGGCGGCGAAAAGCAGCTGATCCAGATTCTCACCGGAGAAGAGGTGCCGAGTGGCGGCTTGCCGGCGGATATCGGCATGCTCTGCCAGAACGTTGGAACCTGCGTCGCCATCCACGACGCCGTGCTCCTCGGCAAGCCGTTGATCTCGCGCATCACCACCCTGACCGGCGAGGCGCTGGCGCGGCCGATGAATGTCGAGGTGCTGATCGGCACCCCCGTGGATGAACTGCTGGCCTTCGCCGGTCTCGATCAGCACAGGCTCAACCGTCTGATCATGGGCGGCCCGATGATGGGCTTCAGCCTGCCATCCCTTGAGGTGCCGGTGGTCAAGACCACCAACTGCCTGCTGGCGAGCACGCTGGAAGAGCTGCCGCCACCGCCGCCCGCTCTGCCGTGCATCCGTTGCGGAGAATGCGCCGAGGCCTGCCCGGTCAGCCTGCTACCGCAGCAGCTGCATTTCTTTGCCCTCGGCCAGGAGCATGAGCAACTCAAGGCCCATAACCTGTTCGACTGCATCGAGTGCGGCGCCTGCGCCTACGTCTGCCCCTCCAACATCCCCCTGGTGCAGTATTACCGCGCTGCCAAGGGTGAGATCCGCGAGCTGGAGCAGAAGCAGCAGAAGGCCGAGCACTCCAAACAGCGCTTCGAGCTTCGCCAGGAACGTCTACGGCGCGCCGAAGAACAGAAGGAAGCCGAGCGCAAGGCCCGTGCCGAACGTGCTGCACGCGCCAAGGCGGCGCAAAGCGAGAGCAGCCCGACCGCGACCACAGCCGAGACGGCGGCCCCGGCACAGAAGACCAGCCTTTCCGAAACGCAGAAGAAACTTAAGATCGAGGCCAGCATGGCCCAGGTCGCCCTGAAGAAAGCCGAGAAGCAGCTGGCCACCCATGCCACTGCCGAGCTGGAAGCCCAGGTTGCCGATCTGCGCAACGCCGCCGAGGCCGCGCAGCGTGCGTTGGATGCCGCCATGCAGGCGGACTCCGCTCCGCCCGCCACTGCGCCAAGGCCAGACGATGCCGTTGCGAAAAAAGCCAAGATCGAAGCCGCCATGCTCAAGGCACAGATTCGCAAGCTGGAGAAGATCGAAGCACCCGATGACGATCAGCAAGCCGAACTCGCCCGCCTGCGCCAGCAGCTGCACGACGCCGAACAGGTGCTGACCGCCGCGCAGAGTGCAGCGCCCGCTCCCGCCGCCAAGCCGGCCGATGACGAAGCACTGAAAAAAGCCAAGATCGAAGCTGCCATGCTCAAGGCGCAGATTCGCAAGCTGGAGAAGATCGAAGCAACGGATGACGACCAGCAAGCCGAACTCGCCCGCCTGCGCCAGCAACTGCACGACGCCGAACAGGCGCTGACCGCCGCGCAGAGTGCAGCGCCCGCTCCTGCCGCCAAGCCGGCCGATGACGAAGCGCTGAAAAAAGCCAAGATCGAAGCTGCGATGCTCAAGGCGCAGATCCGCAAACTGGAGAAGGTCGAAACGCCGGACGACGACCAGCAAGCCGAACTCGCCCGCCTGCACCAGCAACTGCACGAAGCAGAGCAGGCCCTTAGTACCGCGCAGAGCGCAGCACCCGCTCCCGCCGCCAAGCCGGCTGATGACGAAGCACTGAAAAAAGCCAAGATCGAAGCTGCCATGCTCAAGGCGCAGATCCGCAAGCTGGAGAAGGTCGAAGCACCGGACGACGACCAACAAACCGAACTCGCCCGCCTGCGCCAGCAGCTGCATGAAGCAGAGCAGGACCTCAGTGCCGCGCAGAATTCCGCGCCAACACCGGATGCGAAGCCAGCCGCTGACGATGCACTGAAGAAAGCCAAGATCGAACTGGCGATGAAGCGCGCCGAACTCAAGAAAGCCGAGAAAGCCGGCGCCGAAGAACCGGAGCTCAGTCGTCTGCGTGATGCGCTGAGCGCAGCGGAGCAAGCGCTGCACGCTGCCGAGGATGCTTCGCATAAACCCGCGCCCGAGCTGGTACGGACCAGCAAGCCGGGAGTCGATGATCGCCAGCGAGCGCTCAAGACCGAGCTCGCCTTTGCCCGAGCCGATCTGCGCAAGCTTGAGCGCGACGAGAACGCAGAGTCCGCTGCAATAGACGCTGCCCGCGCACGGTTGAGCGAGGCGGAACGCCAGATGGCGGAATATCAGGACTCATGAACCCACGGCTCGAGACGACAGCAACCTTTGTCGCCTGGGTGAAACACCAACACATAGAACGGACACAAGGCGTAGGCTCCCCGGCCTGCACCCAGTCAACGCGCTAGAACCGGAGAGCCAATGGCCCTGCCCCGCATCACTTCGCCCCATGCCAAGGGCCCCAGCCGTACCCAGCGCGTCATGCTGCTGGTGCTCGCGGCTACCCTGCCCGGCGTGATCGTGCTGACCTGGCTTTACGGCGCCGGTACGTTGATCAACATGGCCTGGGCCTGCGCGGCCGCTCTTGGTTTCGAAGCAGCGATTCTGAAGCTGCGCCAGCGTCCGGTAGGCTTCTTTCTCCGCGATGGCAGCGTGCTGGTTACCGCTGTGTTGCTGGCCCTCGCGCTGCCGCCCTACTCACCCTGGTGGCTGACACTGATTGCCACTGGTTGCGCGGTGGTCTTCGGCAAACAGCTATATGGCGGCCTTGGCCAGAACCCCTTCAACCCGGCGATGATCGGCTACGTGGTGGTGCTGATTTCCTTCCCGGTCGAAATGACAACCTGGCCTGTGCCGCACAGCGTCGGGCTGGGTGCCGGCCTGCAGCACATCCTCGGGATCGCCTCGCTGCCTGATGGCTGGACCCAGGCCACGGCACTCGACGTAATGAAGGTGAACAAAAGCCTGACCATCGACGAGCTTTGGAGCAATCCGGCGTTCGGCCACTTTGGCGGTATCGGTTCGGAGGTGGTGAACCTGGCTTTCCTGGCCGGAGGCCTGTTCCTGCTGCACAAAAGGCTGTTCAGCTGGCATGCGCCAGTGGGCATGCTCGCCGCGCTGGTGGTGATGAGCCTGGTGTTCTGGAATGGCTCGGGCTCCGATAGCAACGGCTCGCCGCTGTTCCATCTGCTCAGCGGCGCCACCATGCTCGGCGCGTTCTTCATCGTCACCGATCCGGTCAGCAGCGCCACCAGCTCGCTCGGGCGTCTCATCTTCGGTGTTGGCGTCGGCATTCTGGTCTACGTCATCCGCGCCTGGGGCGGCTATCCGGATGGCGTGGCCTTCGGCGTGCTGCTGATGAACCTGGCGGCACCCACTATCGATTACTACACCCGCCCGCGCACCTACGGCCACCGCAAGGCCGAGCGCGGCTTGAAGCTGGGCGAATGACATGATGCTTCCGGAAATCAGCCGTTCCATGCTGAAGAACGCCGCGGTGCTGGGCCTGTTCGCAATTGTCACCGTAGGCGCGGTGACGCTGCTTCAGCAGGGAACCGCCGAACGCATCCAGGCCGCCGAACGCGCCGCACAGGTTCGCGCACTGGGCGAAATTTTGCCCGCAGGCAGTTATGACAATCACCTTCTCGACGACAGCGTGCCGATCCAGGACCGCTTGCTCGGCAACAAGAGCCCTCTGCCCGCTTATGTCGCCATCAAGGATGGCCGGCCAAGCGCCGTGATCCTCCAGGCCATCGCGCCGGATGGCTACAGCGGCGCGATTCACCTGCTGGTGGGCATCCACGCCGACGGCCAGGTCGCCGGTGTCCGCGTCATCGGTCATCGTGAAACGCCAGGACTGGGCGACAAGATCGAACTGGCGAAAAGTCCTTGGATTCGCAGTTTCGAAGGCAAGTCGCTGAGCAGCCCCGAGGCCGAAGGCTGGGCAGTGAAGAAGGATCGCGGCGAGTTCGACCAGTTCGCCGGCGCCACCATCACCCCCCGAGCCGTGGTCGGCGCCGTGCACCGCGCCTTGCAGTACTTCGATGCGCACAAGGCCGAGCTGCTGGCAACCAGCGGCGAGACGACCGGGGCCGTCGGCGACGCCTTGGAAAGCCGCACCGAGCCCGCCGGAGCCACCGTCCACTCACGCGCCGGAAGTGCCGCCACCCGCGACGAGCTGCAAACCAACGAGCCTGAAGCCGAGCCGCAAGGGGATCAGCCATGAGCGCACCCAGCTATCGCGAACTGACCGTCAACGGACTGTGGAAGAACAACCCGGCGCTGGTCCAGCTGCTCGGGCTCTGTCCGCTGCTCGGCGTCAGCAACTCGGCGGTCAACGCACTCGGACTCGGCCTGGCGACGATGCTGGTGCTGACCTGTTCGAACATCGGCGTATCGCTGGTGCGCGGCGTGGTCAACACCGCGGTGCGTCTGCCGGCATTCGTGATGATCATCGCCGCGCTGACCACCTGCATTGAGCTGCTGATGCAGGCCTTTACCTACGAGCTGTATCAGATCCTCGGCATTTTCATCCCGCTGATCACCACCAACTGCGTCATCCTTGGACGCGCCGACGGGTTCGCCGCCAAACACAATCCGCTGATCGCAGGCTTCGACGGCCTGGTCATGGGCATCGGCTTCTGTCTGGTTCTGGTGGTGCTCGGCGGCCTGCGCGAACTGTTCGGCACCGGTGCGCTGTTCGCCAACATGCACCTGCTGTTCGGCCCGATCGCCGCTGACTGGCAGATCACTCTGTTCAGCGACTACAAGGGCTTCCTGTTGGCGATTCTGCCGCCCGGTGCCTTCATCGTGCTCGGCCTGCTGATTGCGCTGAAGAACCGGATCGACCAGCAGCTTGCCGAACGTGCCCGCGCCACCCAGCCCGCTGCGCCGGCCACCAGCCGCCGCGTACGCGTAACCGGTGTGATCGAGTGAGCCCGTTCCGATGAATGCCGAAAAACGTCGGGAAATCTTCCGGCGCTTGCATGAAGACAACCCCGAGCCGAAGACCGAGCTGGCCTACAGCACGCCCTTCGAGCTGCTGATCGCCGTGATCCTCTCGGCCCAGGCCACCGATGTCGGCGTGAACAAGGCCACTGCCAGGCTCTACCCCGTGGCCAACACCCCGGAGGCGATCTACGCCCTCGGCTACGACGGCCTGTGCGAATACATCCGCACCATCGGGTTGTATCCGAGCAAGGCGAAGAACGTCATCGAGACCTGTCGCATCCTGATCGAGAAGCATGGCGGCCAGGTGCCGGACAATCGCGAGGATCTGGAAGCCCTCCCCGGGGTGGGCCGCAAGACCGCCAACGTGGTACTGAACACGGCATTCCGCCAATTCACCATGGCGGTGGACACGCACATCTTCCGGGTCAGCAACCGCACCGGCATCGCCCCAGGCAAGAACGTTCTGGAGGTCGAACGCAAGCTGGTTCGTTTCGTACCGAAGGATTATCTGCTCGACGCACACCACTGGCTGATCCTGCACGGACGCTATGTCTGCAAGGCGCGCAAACCACTATGCGGCAGCTGTCGGATCGAGGATCTCTGCGAATACAGGCACAAGACTTCGGACGATTGAGCGCGCTAGCGAAAAGCTTGCATCGCGATTGAAAAAAACTTTTTTACCGGCTCCCGATTTGCGGCTATAAGGTGCGCCAAGAGCGCCCCGTAGCCTTGGAGTGAACAAGTGGCCGAGAAAGAAGACATTCAGATCGAAGACGATTTCATCGCCGAAGATGACGATGAGAGCAGCGAAGCTCCCGTCGAGGTCGCCAAGACCAATCTGACCAAGCGCCGAATCATCGACAACCTGCTGGAGGAACGCCGCCTGCAGAAACAGTTGAACGACTTCGACTTCGATCTATAAAAGAAAAAGCCCCGAAAGGGGCTTTTTCATATCTACCGATCAGTCAGCGCGCTTCGGCGATAACAGTTCTATCTTGTAGCCATCCGGGTCTTCAACGAAGGCCAGAATGCTCGAACCGTGCATCATCGGCCCCGGCTCCCGGGTGATCTTGCCGCCACGGGCACGGATGTCCTCGCAGGCCTTGTAGACATCTTCCACTTCCAGGGCGATGTGGCCGTAGCCATTACCCAGTTCGTACGTCTCGACACCCCAATTATGGGTCAGCTCGATCACGCTGTTATGCGCCTCGTCGCCGTAGCCGACGAAAGCCAGGGTGAACTTGCCGTCCGGATAATCTTTGCGGCGCAGCAGGGTCATGCCCAGCACTTCGGTGTAGAAGGCGATGGATTTTTCCATATCGCCGACACGCAGCATGGTATGCAGCAGTCTCATGATTCGGGTCTCCTCGTTCGGCAGCGCTTGTGGCAGTGCAGAAAGTACAACCCCGGCACGTGGCCGGGGTCGGTTGGCTCAGGCGCGCCAGCTTATCAGAACTGGGTGCGGCCCTTTCCAGCAGCGATGCGCATGCGCAGCGCGTTAAGCTTGATGAAGCCCCCGGCGTCCGCCTGGTTGTAGGCGCCGCCATCCTCTTCGAAGGTCGCAATGTTGGCGTCGAACAGCGAATCGTCGGACTTGCGGCCGACGACGATGACGTTGCCCTTGTACAGCTTCAGGCGCACGACGCCGTTCACGTTGACCTGGGAAGCGTCGATCATCTGCTGCAGCATGCTGCGCTCGGGACTCCACCAGTAGCCGTTGTAGATCAGGCTGGCGTACTTGGGCATCAGCTCGTCTTTCAGGTGCGCGACCTCGCGGTCGAGGGTGATCGACTCGATTGCGCGGTGGGCCTTGAGCATGATGGTGCCGCCGGGCGTCTCATAGCAGCCGCGGGACTTCATGCCGACATAGCGGTTCTCGACGATGTCGAGGCGGCCGATGCCATTTTCGCCGCCGATGCGGTTCAGCTCGGCCAGGACCTGAGCTGGAGTCATGTCCTTGCCATCGATGGCGACGATGTCGCCCTTGCGGTAGGTCAGTTCGATGTAGGTGGGGGTGTCCGGCGCCGCTTCCGGCGACTTGGTCCAGCGCCACATGTCTTCTTCGTGCTCGGTCCAGGTGTCTTCCAGCACACCGCCCTCGTAGGAGATGTGCAGCAGGTTGGCATCCATGGAGTAAGGCGACTTCTTCTTGCCGTGGCGCTCAATCGGGATGGCATGCTTCTCGGCGTAGTCCATCAGCTTCTCGCGCGACAGCAGATCCCACTCGCGCCAGGGAGCGATCACCTTGACGCCCGGCTTCAGCGCATAGGCGCCCAGCTCGAAGCGCACCTGGTCGTTACCCTTGCCGGTGGCACCGTGGGAGATGGCATCGGCACCAGTCTCGTTGGCGATCTCGATCAGGCGCTTGGCGATCAGCGGACGGGCGATGGAGGTACCCAGCAGGTACTCGCCTTCGTAAACGGTGTTGGCACGGAACATGGGGAAGACGAAGTCGCGCACGAACTCTTCGCGCAGGTCGTCGATGTAGATTTCCTTGACGCCCAGAGCCTGCGCCTTGGTGCGCGCTGGCTCGACTTCTTCGCCCTGGCCGAGGTCGGCGGTGAAGGTCACCACTTCACAGTCATAGGTGTCTTGCAGCCACTTCAGAATCACCGAGGTGTCCAGGCCACCGGAATAGGCCAGAACTACCTTCTTAACGTCCGCCATGCCATCAGCTCCACGGGTTGTACGGAAAGCCTGCGATTCTACCGGTCATGGGCTGGCTTTTACAGGGGCGCGCCGCTGCGGCGGCAATCAAGACGACGGGGCGGCGGGAGCCGAGGGCGCAGGAGGCGCCGCTTCTCGCGCCAGGCGCAAGGTGACACGCCGATTCTTCGCGCGATTGGCCTCGCTGCTGTTGGCCACCAACGGATAGCGCTCGCCATGGAAGCGCAGGGTGATCTGCTCCAGCGCTATGCCGCTGGCGACCAGGTACTCCTGAACCGCCAGTGCGCGACGGCGCGACAGATCCCGATTGAGCAGGCGATTGCCGCTGTTGTCCGAGTGGCCATCCAGTTCGATGCGATTCACACTGGGATCGGCGCGCATGTACTGCAGAACGACATCGAGCCTGGCGCGCCCCTGAGCGTCCAGCACAACATCGCTGCTCGGGAAACCGATCTGCGACTGGCGCACCTGATCGAAATTGACTGGCAGCAGCTTGGCCGTACAGGCGCGGTAGTCCTCGTAAGCCTTGCCGAATCGCGCCGGCAACAGGCGAATCTCCAGGGTATCGCCGCCGTGCATGGTGCGATGCCGAACCACCGGGCTACGCCCTTCGAGCAGGCCGCTGAGCAGGCGCCCGGCCTGTAGCTGGGTGCTGTTGAACGGAATATCGCCACCACTCACGGTGACCACGCCGAGATTGATATCACTGCGCGAGGGTTGCCAAGGCGCCGCTGCGGCAAGCAGTGTCGCCGAGCCGGCGCCAAGCCAGCGCTCCGGCGAGTGCAGACGAAAGACCGCCTGTTCGCCGGCACGCCTGACGAACTCGCCGCTGCCGAAACCGGCGATGGGCTGGGTCAGTCGGCACTCGAACTGATCGCCCTCCACCTGCCATTGCACCCGTTCCAGCCGCGTCTGGAATGTCAGGGCGTTGGCCGGTGAAGCGAGCAGGCACAACAGTACGAGGGGGCGCAGGCGCACGATGAACTCCGAGAGGATGCGTATTCCTTCTAGGTATCGGTGCCCGACCGGCAAACTTGAGCGTGTCACGGTCAGTGCCCAAGCCTGGCAGACGAAGGCAAGATGCCGTCTCCGGGCTTTTCCGGTAGCATTCGCGCACGTTTCACCCGCCTGGAAACCCCTGCATGTCCGACCGACTCACCCTGCTGCGCCCCGACGACTGGCACATCCACCTGCGCGACGGCGCCGCCCTGCCTCACACCGTCGCGGATGCTGCTCGCCAGTTCGCCCGCGCCATCATCATGCCGAACCTGGTGCCACCGGTACGCAATGCCGACGAGGCCGAAGCCTATCGCCAGCGCATCCTGGCGGCTCGGCCGGCCGGTAGTGATTTCACGCCATTGATGGTGCTCTATCTCACCGACAGCACCAGTTCTGACGATATCCGCCAGGCCAAGGCCAGCGGCTTCGTGCATGCCGCCAAGCTATATCCGGCAGGCGCGACCACCAACTCCGCTTCCGGCGTGACCGCGATCGACAACATCTTCGGCGTGCTGGAAACCATGGCGGAGGTCGGCCTGCCTTTGCTGGTCCACGGCGAGGTCACGCGCAGCGAGATCGATATCTTCGATCGTGAGAAACACTTCATCGACGAGCAGTTGAGCCGCGTCACCGCACGCTTCCCAACCCTGAAAGTGGTGTTCGAGCACATCACCACCCGTGACGCCGTGCAGTTCGTCCAGGCGGCAGGCACCAACGTCGGCGCCACCATCACCGCGCACCACCTGCTGTACAACCGCAACCACATGCTGGTCGGCGGCATTCGTCCGCACCTTTTCTGCCTGCCGGTGCTCAAGCGCAACGCTCACCAGGAAGCCCTGCTGGATGCCGCAACCAGCGGCAACCCGAAGTTCTTCCTCGGCACCGACTCGGCCCCCCACGCACAGCACGCCAAGGAAACTGCCTGCGGTTGTGCTGGGTGCTATACCGCGCATGCGGCCATCGAGCTGTACGCCGAAGCCTTCGAGCAGCGGCAGGCGCTGGACAAACTGGAACCCTTTGCCAGTCACTTCGGTCCGGATTTCTACGGTCTGCCGCGCAACACCACGCAGATCACCCTGGTGCGCGAGGAGTGGAACGTGCCGGCCAATCTGCCATTCGGTGAGCAGGTCGTCGTGCCGCTGCGTGCCGGGGAACGACTGCACTGGCGTCTGGAGACGAACGCATGAGCGAAGAACACTTCGAAGACGAGCTCGAAGAGCACCTGCCGGGCAAACCCCGCTCGCCGATGGCGCGGCGTTTCCGTGGTTTCCTGCCAGTGGTGATCGATGTCGAGTGCGGCGGCTTCAACAGCGCAACGGATGCGCTGCTGGAAATTGCGGCCGTGACCATCGGCATGGACGAGCAAGGCCTGCTGTACCCGCAGGACACCTTGTTCTACCGCGTGGAGCCTTTCGCTGGCGCCAACATCGAGGCAGCCGCGCTGGAGTTCACCGGCATCAAGCTCGACCATCCGCTGCGCATGGCCGTGCCCGAATCGCAGGCCCTGACCGATATCTTTCGCAGCGTGCGCAAGGCGGTGAAATCCGCCGGCTGCAAGCGCGCGATTCTGGTCGGTCATAACAGCAGCTTCGACCTGGGATTTCTCAACGCAGCGATCGCTCGTTGCGAGATCAAGCGCAACCCGTTCCACCCCTTCTCCAGCTTCGACACCGCCACCCTCGCTGGCCTTGCCTACGGTCAGACCGTGCTGGCCAAGGCCTGCCAGGCCGCCGGGATCGACTTCGACGGCCGCGAGGCGCACTCGGCCCGGTACGACACCGAGAAGACTGCCGAGCTGTTCTGCGGCATCGTCAATCGTTGGCGGGAAATGGGCGGTTGGGAAGAGTTCGACGAGTAACGTCTGGGATACGGGGCATCGGGGCCAAGGCCCGCTTCGGAACGCCAGCAGTCGAAATCGGCGCTGTAAACGAAAAAAAGCCAGTCATGCGACTGGCCTTTTTTGTATTACCGCAGCGTTACAGCGGCTTGCCCCGGTTGCCGTGCTGACCAACGAAGGCCTGAACGGCCTTCAGTTCGTTCGGCAGCACCGTGCAACGCTCGCTGCGTTCGAACAGATCAGCCAGGTGCGCCGGAAGGGCAAGTGCCTGGCCAATACCCGCCTTCTCCACCGCATCCGGGAATTTCACCGGGTGCGCGGTGCCCAGTGTCACCATCGGGATGCTCAGGCTGCGACGGCATTCGCGTGCGGCATGCACGCCGATGGCCGTATGCGGATCGAGCACCTCGCCGGTTTCCTTGAAGACCTGAGCGATGGTGGCGCAGGTCTGCTCGTCATCCACGGCCAGCGAATCGAACAGCTTACGCGCTTCGGCCCAGCGTTCCTCTTCCACCGACAGCTTGCCGCTGGCACGGAAACCATCCAGCAATTCGGCCACGGCCTTGCCATTGCGACCATGCAGGTCGAACAGCAGACGCTCGAAGTTCGACGACACCATGATGTCCATCGACGGCGACAGCGACGCGTGCAGGGTGTCCTTGTCGTAGCGGTTGCCGGACATGAAGCGATGCAGGATATCGTTGCGGTTGGTGGCAACGATCAGCTGGTTGATCGGCAGGCCCATGTTGCGCGCCAGATAGCCGGCAAAGATGTCGCCGAAATTGCCGGTCGGCACCGAGAACGCCACGGAGCGCGCCGGACCGCCAAGCTGCAGCGCAGCGTGGAAGTAGTAGACGATCTGGGCCATGATCCGCGCCCAGTTGATCGAGTTGACTGCCACCAGACGGGTGCCCTTGAGGAAACCCTGGTCGGCAAAGCTGGCCTTGACCATCTCCTGGCAGTCGTCGAAGTTGCCTTCGATGGCGATGTTGTGAATGTTGTCGCCGAGGATGGTGGTCATCTGCCGGCGCTGCACCTCGGATACGCGGTTGTGCGGGTGCATGATGAAGATGTCGACGTTGTCGCAGGCCTTGCAGCCTTCGATGGCCGCCGAGCCGGTATCACCGGAGGTGGCGCCCATGATCACCACGCGCTCGCCACGCTTGGCCAGCACGTGATCGAGCAGGCGACCGAGCAGCTGCAAGGCGAAATCCTTGAACGCCAGGGTTGGGCCGTGAAACAGCTCCAGCACCCACTCGTTGCCGTTCAGCTGACGCAGCGGGGCGATGGCGCTATGGGCGAAGACGCCATAGGTTTCTTCGAGGATTCGCTTGAAGTCGGCGTCCGGAATGCTGCCGGCAACGAACGGGCGCATGACCCGAAAGGCCAGCTCGTGATACGGCAGGCCGGCCCAGGAGGCAATTTCTTCCACGGTGAACCGCGGCAGGTTCTCCGGCACGTACAGGCCGCCATCGCTGGCCAGGCCGGCCAGCAGGACGTCTTCGAAGTTCAGGGCCGGCGCCTGGCCGCGAGTGCTGATGTAGCGCATTTGTTCAAACCTTCGGTTCGAGCGGCAGGCTGGCGCTGCAGGTATCAGGCTGTTCCGTGCCTGCAGCTGCGGCCTGCGGCTTGGTTAGTTGAGCTGTTCGACGCGAATGCGCACGACCTTGTCCGCCACATCATCGAGGGCTTCCAACGCAGCGATAGCATCGTCTATACGCTGCTCGACCACTCGATGGGTCACCAGAATCACAGGAACCAAACCGTCCTGGACTTCGGCCTCCTTCTGCATGATCGACTCGATGTTGATGCCACGCTCGGAGAGAATGGTTGCCACCTGAGCCAGCACGCCCGGATGGTCCTTGGCCTGGATGCGCAGGTAGTAGGCGCTCTCGCAGGCACTGATCGGCAGAATTGGATGATCGGACAGCGAGTCGGGCTGGAACGCCAGATGCGGCACGCGATTGTTCGGATCGGTGGTCAGAGCCCGGGTCACATCCACGAGGTCGGCCACGACTGCCGAAGCGGTCGGCTCCATGCCTGCACCGGCGCCGTAGTAGAGCGTGCTGCCGACGGCATCGCCATTGACCATGACCGCATTCATCACGCCATTGACGTTGGCGATCAGGCGGTCGGCCGGAATCAGTGTCGGATGAACGCGCAGTTCGATGCCAGCATCGGTGCGGCGGGCGACGCCCAGGTGCTTGATGCGATAGCCCAGCGCTTCGGCGTAATTCACATCAGCCGTGGTCAGGCGCGCGATGCCCTCGGTGTAAGCCTTGTCGAACTGCAGCGGGATCCCGAAAGCGATGGACGCCAGGATCGTAAGCTTGTGCGCGGCATCGATGCCCTCGACGTCGAAGGTCGGGTCGGCCTCGGCGTAGCCGAGCTCCTGGGCTTCCTTGAGAACGTCCTCGAAGGTCCGCCCCTTTTCACGCATCTCGGTGAGGATGAAGTTGCCGGTGCCGTTGATGATTCCCGCCAGCCAGTTGATGCGGTTACCGGCCAACCCTTCACGAATCGCCTTGATGACCGGAATACCACCCGCGACCGAGGCTTCGAAGGCGACGATTACGCCCTTCTCGCACGCCTTGGCGAAGATTTCGTTGCCATGCACGGCGATCAGCGCCTTGTTGGCGGTGACCACATGCTTGCCATTCTCGATGGCCTTGAGGACGAGCTCCTTGGCCAGGGTATAACCGCCGATCAGCTCGACAACGATGTCGATTTCGGGGTTGTTCACGACATCGAAGATGTCCGCCGTGATGGCTGTCGTACCGGTATCGCACTTGGGATTCGGGTGCCGGGTGGCAATCTGCGCAACCTCGATTCCGCGCCCGGCACGGCGGGCAATCTCCTCGGCGTTGCGTTTGAGCACATTGAAGGTACCGCCACCGACGGTTCCCAGCCCACAGATGCCAACTTTCACCGGTTTCAAGCTGAACTCCCCATTCACAGCGAGACGACCGGACCTGCCGGTCGACAAAAGAGTCGCACATTACGAAGGGAGCAGCTTTTAGTCAATCAGCCTCGCCTTGCGGCGGGCGCGCACCCATCGTCAAGTTCCAACCGCTGATGCCATTGCGCGAGCGACTCATCCGGGTATTCGGCAAAACAGCGATCATGCCCCTGTACTTGCGGCTCTACCCAACTGGCCTTGGAGTCGAGCATCAGATGCGTGTGCTCCGGCGGGACGGGCAGATCGGTGTCGATCGCCGATGCAAAGGGATGCACCAGCTCGGGCCAGTTCGGATCCCACAACCACAACGCACTGGCGCAGTGTCGACAGAAGTGGCGGCGACCATCACTGATCTTTACCTCGCCAGTCTCGGCATCGGTGATATGCGCCTGGTAGACGCTAAGATGCTCCCGCCCCTCGACCTGCAGGCTTCGATAGTCACCACCAAGATTGATCGCGTAGCCGCCGCCACCCGCTGTCTTGCGACAGATCGAGCAGTAGCAGCGCATGAAAGGATACGGCTGCGCGGATTCTAGGCTGAACCGCACAGCCTGACAGTGACAGGAACCTTCGAGCTTCATCACGACCCTCCTCATTCAGACCCTTAGGGTTTTGAACGCATCAGGCCAGCCAGTTCCACTATCGGCAATCAGCCCGAATGAATCGGACCAATGGCCTCAACGCATTACTCGGCAGCGAGCGCAACTTCTGCTAATTGGGCCGCCGGCTGATAGCCGGGAATCATCTGACCGTTGGCGAGAATGATGGCAGGCGTGCCCTGTACGCCGATCATCTGGCCAAGCTGATACTGCTTTTCGATAGGCGTCTCGCAGCTGGCTGTGGGCAGATCTTCACGCGCCTTGGCCTTGTTCATGGCGTCCTGGCGATCCTTGGCGCACCACACGCTGGTCAGGGTATTGGCCCCATGGCTACCCATGCCCTGCCGCGGAAACGCGACATAGCGAACCTCAACGCCGAGGCGGTTCAACTGCGAAACCTCGCTGTGCAGCTTCTGGCAGTAGCCACAGTCAGTATCGGTAAATACGGTGATATGGGTCTTGGGTTCCTTGGGCGCGAACACCACCATCTCGCTGGCCGGGATCGAGTTGATCTGCTTGGCCACCGACTTGCTTTGAGCTTGCTCGGTCAGGTTGACGGCCTGACCATCCTTGAACTGGTAGAGATAGCCCTGGATGACGAACTGCCCATCAGCGCTGGCATACAGCTGCCGCCCGCCCTCCAGCTGAACCTGATAAACCCCGGGCATCGGGCTCTCGGCAATAGCCTCGATGGGCATGTCCGGCTGGATCTTCTGCAAAGACTGGCGAATCGCCTGATCCGGATCGGCGGCCATTACAACAACGCTGGCCAGACCTGCAACGGCGGCAGCGAACATACGAATCACGCCCATGGAAACTCCTGGCAGCGACAATCGGGGAAAGGCGCAAAGCCTATCATAGCCATGCCGTACAAACTGCTAGCTGCTTCTCTGGGCCGCCGCCGAGACCACGGCCTACCAGCGCCGGCGCTCTGCCCTAGCCGCGCGGATGGTGCGCCGCATGCAACTCCTGCAACCGCGCTCGCGCAATGTGGGTGTAGATCTGAGTGGTCGACAGGTCGCTGTGACCAAGCAACATCTGCACGGTGCGCAGATCCGCGCCATGGTTGAGCAAGTGCGTGGCGAAAGCGTGGCGCAAGGTATGCGGTGAAATCGATGCGGCGACACCGGCGACCTTCGCGTGCAGCTTGATCCGGTGCCAGAAGGTCTGGCGTGTCATCTGGCCACCGCGCTGACTGGGAAACAGCACATCACTGGCCTTGCCCGAGAGCAAGAGTTCACGACCATCGCGCTGATAACGCTCCAGCCAGTGCAAAGCTTCATCGCCAAGCGGCACAAGACGCTCTTTATTGCCTTTACCGAACGTTCGCACGACGCCCTGGCGCATGCTGACCTGCTCGAGCGTCAGGCTGATCAACTCGGTAACCCGCAACCCGCAGGCATAAAGCACCTCGAGCATGGCGCGATCACGCAGACCTAACGGCTCTCCAATATCTGGCGCCGTCAGCAATGCCTCTACATCGGCTTCGGACAGCGCTTTCGGCAAGGGACGTCCAAGCCGTGGCAGACCCACGCGCAAGGTCGGATCGACGGCGATCTCGCCCTCGCGTAACAGGTAGCGATAAAAGCCCCGTAAGCCTGACAGAAAGCGCGCCGTGGAGCGCGCCTTGTAACCATTGTTCAGACGCCATGCGAGGTGATCGAGAATGATCTCGCGCCCGGCGGTGGCAAGTCGAACGCCTCGCTCCTCCAGCCAGCCGTTGAACAATGCGAGGTCGCTGCGGTAGGCCTCGCGGCTATTGTCCGCCAGCCCTTTTTCCAGCCAGAGCGCATCGAGGTAACGGTCGATGATGGGGTCGTCGAGTGCAGGCATGACAGCTTCAATCAGAAGGGGTGCAACAGTTTTCCACAGGCGCCCCGATGCGGCCAGAGCGCAAACGAATCGGAATCTCTTCATCCGATCGCCGCCCCAATCGCAGGCACCAGTCTCGCTCCGCCGGAATCAGCAGGCCCTAGAAACGAAAAAAGCAGCCCGAGGGCTGCTTTTTTGCGGAACCGCGGTCTTAGACCAGCTTTTCCTTGATGCGGGCGGCCTTGCCGGACAGCGCGCGGAGGTAGTACAGCTTGGCCTTGCGCACGTCACCGCGACGCTTGACGCTGATGCTGTCGACCATCGGGCTGTAGCTCTGGAAAGTACGCTCGACGCCTACACCGTTGGAGATCTTGCGAACGGTGAAAGCACTGTTCAGACCGCGGTTGCGCTTGCCAATCACGACGCCTTCGAAGGCCTGCAGACGCTGACGCTCGCCTTCCTTCACCTTCACCTGAACGATAACGGTGTCGCCCGGTGCGAACGGCGGGATTTCTTTGTTCATCTGCTCGGCTTCGAGCTGCTGAATGATCTTGTTGGTCATGCTGTGCTCCTAAGGTCAACCCTGTGGGTTGCCATCGATACGTTAACTATCGTCCCGCTGGCGGATGTATTCCGCCAGCAGCTTCTGTTCTTCTCCAGAAAGCGAGCGGCTATCCAGAAGATCGGCGCGTCGCTCCCAGGTCCTTCCAAGGGACTGCTGCAAGCGCCAGCGTCGGATGTGTTCGTGGTTGCCGCTGAGCAGCACATCAGGAACACATTTACCCGCATACACCTCAGGACGCGTGTAGTGCGGACAGTCGAGCAGGCCGTCGGTGAACGAATCCTCCTCGGCGGAACCAGCATGACCCAGGGCGCCCGGAAGCAGCCTCGTCACGGCGTCGATCAGCACCATTGCCGGCAACTCGCCACCGGACAACACGTAATCACCAATCGACCATTCCTCATCGACATGCGCTTCGATGAAGCGCTCATCAATACCTTCGTAGCGACCGGCAATCAGGATAAGCGCATCCTCTTTTGCCATCTCGCGGACATCAGCCTGTTTCAGCTGGCGCCCCTGCGGCGAGAGGTAGATCACCTTCGCCGCCTCACCCGCAGCCTGTTTGGCGTCAGCCAAGGCAAGCTCGAGCGGCTTGATCTTCATCACCATGCCGGGGCCACCGCCGAATGGGCGGTCGTCCACTGTTTGGTGGCGGTCTTCGGTGTAGCTTCTGGGGTTCCAGCAGCTCAACTGCAACAACCCCTGCTTCACGGCACGACTGGTAATCCCGTAGTCACATATCGCTGCGAACATATCCGGGAAAAGGCTGATGACCTCGACGCGCAAAGCGGACATGCCGTTCAGAAATCCGCGTCCCAATCGACCTGCATCTCGCCCGCTACCAGATCGATCTTCAACACGCATTGATCGGTGTAAGGCAGCAGACGCTCGCGATCGTCCAGGCTTTCAGCACAAGGCTTCACGACCATCACGTCGTTGGCTCCGGTTTCAAGCAGGTGATCGATCTGACCAAGCAACTGCCCAGCCTGATTGATGACCTTCAAGCCCTGAAGCTGATACCAGTAGTACTCACCGTCGTCCAAGGCGGGCAGTTCGCTACGCGGGATGCATATCTCGAAATCGGCGTAGGTACGCGCAACTTCGCGATCATCCAACCCACTCAGCGTTGCCACCAGGATCTTCCCCTGGAGGCGCCCCTTGACCAACTCGACCTGCTTCACCTCGTCGCCTCGCCTCAGCGTCCAGCGTCGATAGCCCAGCAGGTTGTCGATCGGATCAGTAAAGGAATAGACCTTTACGTCACCGCGTACGCCATGCACCGAAACGATCTTGCCGATGACAACCAGGTCATCGACCGGAGCAGACGTTGCGTTCATGAGATTCAGGCAGCGGCCTTGGCAGCTTCCTTCAGCAGCTGAGCAACGCGCTCAGACGGCTGTGCGCCCTGGCTCAGCCAGTAAGTAGCGCGCTCCTGGTTTACAGAAAGCTTCACTTCCGCACCAGTGGCGATCGGGTTGAAGAAACCGATGCGCTCGACGAAGCGACCATCACGCGGGTTGCGGCTGTTGGTCACGGTCAGGTGGTAGAAAGGGCGCTTCTTGGAGCCGCCACGGGCGAGACGAATAGTTACCATGTGAACATCGTTCCTGTAGTCGGTGCTAACTTACTTAAGGCACACACTTAAAATGGGCCTAGGCCCGAAAGGCCGCACATTTTAAGGAATGCCGGGGATTTTGCAAACTCTTTTACTAAAGGTCTCAGCCGGAGCTAGGCGATACCCGGCATCAGGCTGCAGACCGCATTAAGTCGCGGCTCAGCGCCGCGACAAGACACTCTCTAGAACTTCGGCATGCCGCCGCCTGGGAACATGCCGCCCATGCCGCGCATCATCTTGGTCATGCCACCCTTGCCGGTGACCTTTTTCATCATCTTCTGCATCTGCTTGTGCTGCTTGATCAGCCGGCCGATATCCTGCACCTGAGTACCAGACCCCATGGCGATACGGCGCTTGCGCGATCCACTGATGATGTCAGGATTGCGTCGCTCGGCAGGCGTCATCGAGTTGATGATCGCCTCCATCTGCATGAACTGCTTCTCCGCTGCGCCCTGAGCATGCCCCATCTGCGACAGGTTGACGCCACCGATCGATGGCAGCTTGTCCATCAAGCCACCGAGGCCGCCCATGTTCTTCATCTGCTGCAGCTGATCGCGGAAGTCCTCGAGATCGAACCCTTTGCCCTTCTTGAGCTTCTTGGTGAGCTTCTCGGCCTTCTCGCGATCAAGGGTCTGCTCGGCCTGCTCGATAAGGCTGAGCACATCGCCCATGCCGAGGATGCGCGAGGCGATACGATCCGGATGGAAAGGTTCAAGGGCGTCACTCTTCTCGCCCATGCCGAGGAACTTGATCGGCTTCCCGGTCACGTGCCGCACCGAAAGCGCGGCACCACCACGCGCATCGCCATCCACCTTGGTCAACACCACACCGGTCAGCGGCAGTGCTTCGCCGAACGCCTTGGCGGTGTTTGCCGCGTCCTGGCCCGTCATGGCATCGACCACGAACAGCGTTTCGGCAGGATTGATCGCGGCGTGTACAGCCTGGATCTCGGCCATCATCTCGGCATCAACGGCCAGACGACCGGCAGTATCCACCAGCACCACGTCAATGAACTTGAGCTTGGCTTCACGGATGGCCGCCTGGGCGATCTCCACCGGCTTCTGGCTGATATCGGAAGGGAAGAAGGTCACACCCACTTCGCCGGCCAGGGTTTCGAGCTGCTTGATCGCAGCCGGACGATAGACGTCAGCCGAAACCACCAGCACGCTCTTCTTCTTGCGCTCCTTGAGGAAGCGCGCCAGCTTCCCCACGGTGGTGGTCTTGCCCGCCCCCTGCAGGCCGGCCATCAGCACCACGGCCGGCGGAGTGACCTGAAGCGCCAGGTCCTCGTTGGCCGCGCCCATCAACTCTTCCAGCTCTGCGCGAACGATCTTCACGAACGCCTGACCCGGAGTCAGGCTCTTCGAGACCTCGGTGCCAACAGCGCGCTCCTTGACCCGATTGACGAACTCCTTGACCACCGGCAGTGCGACGTCGGCCTCGAGCAGCGCCATCCGCACTTCACGCAGCGTGTCCTTGATGTTGTCCTCGGTCAGCTTCGCCTTGCCGGTGACGTGGCGAAGCGTTTGTGAGAGGCGGTCGGTTAGGTTTTCGAACATGAGCCATTCCACGCTGGGGTGCTGAAGGGCGAGATTATAGAAGGTGCGGGCGTCCGGCCGGTACCCCGACTGCACGGCTTTTCGTATTTACCTGGCCGCGCCAGCCGCCGCGCGACCCAAAGCCAGGGATGGATGGCGCAGCATGCGGCGCATCGCACGCCGTGACGATCCGTAACCCGGCCACCGCTTTTGCGCCTCGGGTCTTTGTGCCACACTCACGACCTTTCGAGCCCGTTACCGGAACTTATGCACCCTCTGCTACCCAGCCTTGCCGCCGCGGCTCTGTATGCCGGCGCCACGGGTTATCAAAGTTTGCGTCTGGCACAACGCGCCGTGCCGGACAGACGTCTGCTGCTGACAGTCGGACTGCTCGCTCTGCTTGCCCATGGGATCAGCCTTTTCATCCAGCTGATATCACCAAGCGGCCTGCACTTGGACTTCTTCACCGCCTCAAGCCTGATTGCCGCTGCTGTCATCCTGCTGATACTACTGGCGCTGCATCGGATGCCAGTGGAAAACCTGCTGCTGCTGCTCTTTCCACTGGGCTGCCTGACGGTACTCTTCGCCCAGTTCGCCCCATCCGGCACTGCACCTGCGATTGCTGAGGAGCCGGGCATACTCGCGCATATCCTGCTGTCGATCCTGGCCTACGGCATGCTGACCATTGCGGTCTTCCAGGCCTTGTTGCTGCTGCTGCAGGATCACCACCTCAAGCACAAGCATCCCTCGGGCCTGATCCGCAACTTCCCGCCTCTGCAGACGATGGAAAGCCTGTTGTTCGGCTTTCTCTGGGCAGGTTGGCTGCTTCTGTCCGCCTCACTGCTTTCCGGCTGGCTGTTTCTTGATGACCTTTTTGCGCAGCACCTGGTCCACAAGACACTCCTTTCGGTGGTTGCCTGGATCGTCTTCGGCCTGCTGCTGTGGGGGCGCCACCAGCTTGGCTGGCGCGGCTACAAGGCCATCCGCTGGACACTGGTCGGTTTCTGCCTGCTGATGCTGGCGTATTTCGGCAGCAAGCTCGTCCGCGAATTCATCCTGCACATCTGACGCAAACAGGCTAACCCGTGGAAAATCTACACCCCGGCTTTCTGGTCGGACTGCTGGTCTTTCTGCTGCTGTGCTCGGCATTCTTCTCCAGCTCCGAAACCGGCATGCTCAGCCTCAACCGCTACCGCCTCAGGCATCAGGCCAAGGAAGGGCATCGAGGCGCGCAGCGCGCCAGCGAACTGCTGGCCCATCCTGACCGCCTGCTGGGCACCATTCTGGTTGGCAACAACTTCGTCAACATCCTGGCCTCATCCATCGCCACCGTGCTCGCGATGCAGCTATGGGGCGAAGCAGGGATCGCGATTGCCACCATCGGCCTGACCATCATCTTGCTGATCTTCGGCGAAATCACGCCGAAAACCCTGGCCGCACTACGCCCGGAGATTGTCGCCTACCCGGTCAGCCTGCCGCTGAAGCTGTTGCAGAAGGTGCTTTATCCTCTGGTTGCCATGCTCGGCTGGGTAAGCAACGGACTGCTCAAGCTGCTTGGCGTCGACCTGTCCAACAAGGGCAACGACAGCCTGTCCACCGAGGAGCTACGCAGCGTCGTACGCGAATCCGGCACCGACCTGCCGCTGAATCGCCAGAGCATGCTGCTCGGCATTCTCGACCTGGAGCGGGTCACTGTCGACGACATCATGATTCCGCGCAACGAGGTTACCGGGATCGATCTCGATGACGATCTGGAATCAATCATCGGTCAGCTGCGCACCACGCCACATACTCGCCTGCCGGTGTTTCGCAACGACATCAACCAGATCGAAGGCATTGTCCATATGCGACAGATTGCCCGCCTGCTCAGTCATGACCAGCTAACCAAGGAAAGCCTACTCGAAGCCTGTAACGAACCCTATTTCGTACCGGAAAATACTCCGCTTTCCACCCAGCTGCTGAACTTCCAGAAGCAGAAGCGACGGATCGGCATCGTGGTCGACGAATACGGCGACGTCCGCGGCATCGTCACGCTTGAGGACATCCTCGAAGAGATCGTCGGCGAGTTCAGCAATCAGGACGTACTGCGCAGCCCGGATATTCACCCGCAGGACGACGGCACGCTGGTGATCGATGGCGCCGCCTACATTCGTGAGGTAAACCGGGCCCTCGGGTGGAAGTTGCCTTGCGACGGCCCCAAGACGCTCAACGGCCTCATCACCGAGGCCCTTGAGCACATGCCGGATAGCGGCATCTGCTTGCAGATCGGCAACTACCGGCTGGAAATCCTGCAAGCGGCCGATAACCGCGTGAAAAGCGTACGCGCCTGGACCATCGACGACACATCCTCGGACGAGCAGCAACCCGAGTAATCGGGGCGGCAGCAAGCCGGCCCGCCAGCCTCACAGCTCCACTTTCACCGCAGCAGCTGCACGCAACGCCTTTTCTCTCGCCGCATCGATGGATACGTCCCGCGCCAGCGCGACCCCCATGCGCCGTTGGCCGCTTACACCGGGCTTGCCGAACAGACGCAGCGCGGTATCCGGTTCTGCAAGCGCAGCAGCGAGATTGCCGAAGCTCACTTCGGTGGATTCACCTTCTACCAGAATCACCGCTGAAGCCGCCGAGCCCATCTGGCGGATGCTCGGAATCGGCAGGCCGAGAATGGCCCGCGCATGCAGCGCGAACTCGGACAGGTCCTGCGAAACCAGTGTCACAAGGCCGGTATCGTGAGGACGCGGGGAGATTTCGCAGAACCAGACCTGATCGCCTTTGACGAACAACTCGACGCCAAAGATGCCCCGCCCACCAAGCGCCTCAGTGACCGCCAGTGCGATGCGCTTCGCCTCGGCCATCGCCGCCGGCGCCATCGGCTGCGGCTGCCACGACTCCTGATAGTCGCCCCCCTCCTGGCGATGGCCGACCGGCTCGCAGAAGCTCGTGCCACCCGTGTGGCGCACCGTCAGCAAGGTGATTTCGTAATCGAAGTCGATAAAGCCTTCGACGATGACTCGCCCGCGACCTGCGCGACCACCGGCCTGCGCATAATCCCAGGCGGCATCGATATCGGCTTCGCTGCGCAACACCGACTGCCCCTTGCCGGACGAGCTCATCACCGGCTTGACCAGACAGGGAAAGCCCAGCGCCATCGCCGCCGAGCGGCACTCTTCCAGCGAATCCGCGAAGCGATAGGGTGAAGTCGGCAAGCCCAACTCCTCTGCGGCCAGGCGGCGAATGCCTTCGCGATTCATCGTCAGCTGCGCGGCCCGGGCCGTGGGTATCACGGTGTAGCCTTCGCCCTCCAGCTCGACCAGGGTAGCGGTGGCGATGGCCTCGATCTCCGGCACGATGTAATGCGGTCGCTCCTGCTCGATCACCGCTCGCAGCGCAGCACCGTCGAGCATGTCGACCACGTGGCTGCGGTGCGCAACCTGCATGGCTGGTGCATTGGCGTAGCGGTCGACCGCTATGACTTCCACGCCAAGCCGCTGCAGCTCAATAACCAGCTCCTTGCCAAGCTCGCCGCAGCCACAGAGCAGGACGCGCGTAGCGCTGGAAGACAATGGTGTACCTATTCTTGGCATGGAATCCTCGCGACTCTGGAAATACAAACGAACCCGGCACGCGCCTACATCAGCTGGCCACTGAGGCGAAGTCGCTCGCTGCAGCGTTGAAGCACCTCGCGCCGCTCCTCGTTGCTCATCAACCCCCAGCGCCGGATCTCATCCGCGCTTCGCTGGCAACCGACGCACAGGTCATCCTCATCCAGAGCGCAGAGACTGACGCAGGGCGAGGCGACCGGCTTTTGCTGCGTGTTCACTCATCGAGCTCCAGCTCACGCGCGTATCGCTGAGCGTTATGCACGTAGTGAGCGGCGCTGGCTTCGAGCATCTTCTTCTGCTCATCGCTCAGCTCACGCACCACTTTGCCCGGAGAGCCGACCACCAGCGAGCCATCGGGAATTTCCTTGCCCTCGGCAATCAGGGTGTTGGCGCCAATGATGCAGTGCTTGCCGATCTTCGCGCCGTTGAGCACCACCGCATTGATGCCGATCAGGCTGTAATCACCGACCGTGCAACCGTGCAACATGGCGTTGTGGCCAACCGTGACGCCGGTACCCAGGGTCAACGGATGCCCCATATCGGTGTGCATCACGCTGCCGTCTTGCACGTTGCTGTTCTCACCGATGTGGATCAACTCGTTGTCACCACGCAGAACGGCGCCAAACCAGACGCTTGCACCAGCATCCAGCCTGATCTTGCCGACCAGCGTGGCATTGGGGGCTACCCAGCTTTGCGGATGCGCTTCGACCCGCGACTCTCCCAGACGGTATTTCACGACACACCTCTTCTTGTCAGTTGTACTCAGGCCACAGGAATGCCGCTCGACCCTGCGACGGTGCAGCTCAGGGCTCGCGCCGCCCGGACAGATCGATGAATGCGGCAGGCGCGCGGCGCATTTCGATGCCGGCGTCGTATATGACATTGACCAGCTCGACGATCATGATCGCGGTCAGGCCCCAAATCTGGTATTCGCCATAGCGGTAGGACGGGATGTACCAGCTCTGTCCCTGGTAATCGATGCGGTGCGTGACCTCGCGCGGATCCTCGCAGAAGAATTCCAGCGGCACAGAAAACACGGAGGCGATTTCGGCATCGTTGGCGCGGTACTCGACATAGTCCGGAACCAGACCGACATAAGGCGTGACGTGGATGCCATGCACCGACACCAGGCTGCTGAGCGGGCCGACGACCTCGACCATGCCTGGCGCCAGGCCTACCTCTTCCTCGGCCTCACGCAGCGCGGTGTGCAGTAGATCGCGGTCTTCCGGATCGCGTCGACCGCCGGGGAACGCCACTTCTCCACCATGGGTGGAAAGACCGGCAGCGCGGAGCGTCAGCACCAGCTCCGGCGACTCGCTGCGGGTGATTGGCATCAACACGGCCGCCTCGGGCAGGCGGCCTTCCGGCTCCAGAAGATGCGGGGAATGAGCGCGCACCCGGTGGAGTATTGTGTCCAGCATGTATTTTCTCGTTTCGTCTTTGATCGGCATCATGGCATGAAAGGCGGAGCCGCCCAAGGCCCGGAGAGCGCCAAACGAGAAGCTCCAACGCCTCGATGCGATATCAATGTTACAACTGCGAACCAGGCGGGTCAGAGCCACCCCCGAACGGCGCAGAGGCTGCCTTGCCGAATCCGTGTGAACGGCCCAATATTTCCCGGAGCAATCAGGAAGGCCCCCATGAAATACTGTAACCAGTGCGGCGATCCGGTGCTGGTCCGCGTACCGGACGGCGACAACCGGCCGCGCTTCGTCTGCGACAGCTGCCAGACGGTGCACTATCAGAACCCGAGGATTGTCGCCGGCTGCGTACCCGTCTGGGATGATCGCGTGCTGCTCTGTCGGCGTGCGATCGAACCGCGCCGGGGCTACTGGACCCTGCCGGCCGGCTTCATGGAGAATGGCGAAACCATGCAGCAGGCCGCAGAGCGCGAAACACTCGAAGAGGCCTGCGCCAGAGTGCGTGACCTGCAGCTGTATACCCTGTTCGACCTGCCACATATCAATCAGGTCTACATGTTCTTCCGCGCCGAGCTCGTCGATCTGGACTTCTGTGCCGGAGACGAAAGCCTGGAAGTGAAGCTCTTTCATCAGCAAGACATCCCTTGGTCCGAGCTGGCTTTTCCGACCATCGGCCGTACCCTAGAATGCTTCTTCGCCGACCGGGTGCAGCAGACCTTCCCGGTGCGCAACGAGGCCGTGACAAGCTATCGCAACCGCCAGCAGGGCCACGCCCGCGCAGACTGAAGTGTCTGCCGGACCGGCTGGCACATACAGGTCTGATGAAGTTCGAAGGAAAGCCTCGATGCGCTGGCTGCTCGCCCTGCTCTGCCTCACCTTTACCGCGTTCTCCCACGCCAATGCGACGCCCAGCCTGGGCGGTTCACCCATCGACAAAGTGCTGGTAATCAAGTCGGAACGCAAACTCCATCTGGTCAGCGCTGGCCAGACACTCAAGAGCTATCGCGTTTCGCTGGGCAAACAACCCGACGGCGCAAAGCTGCGCGAAGGCGACAAGCGCACGCCGGAAGGCTTCTACTGGATCGACTGGCGCAAGACCAGCGACAAGTACAACCTGTCGATGCACATCTCCTACCCCAACGCGCGTGACCTGGCCCGCGCACAGCAGGAAGGCGTAGCGCCTGGAAGCATGATCATGCTGCACGGTACGCCACTGGATGAGGAGTATCCGGAGTGGTTCTTCCACACCCTGGACTGGACCGAGGGCTGCATCGCGCTGAGCAACAGCGACATGCGCGAGATCTGGGCGCTGGTGAAGGATGGCACGCTGATCGAGATTCGCCCGTAACGGATGTCGGGGCGCCGCTACAGCTAAGCACGCACCCAATACGGCTGGCTAGAACTGCATGTCGGACAAACGCCAGACGTCGAACGCTGGCGTTTCATAGGGATGGGCCTTCTTCATTGCCTTCACGCTGTCGTGAATCAGCTCGTCCGCCACAACCAATTCGACCTTCCACTCGGGAACGTGCTGCACCTGCCCGGTTTGCCCGATAAAAGGCTGGCTTCCCTCCAACGGGCGGTACTGCCCCTGCCCCAGCACCTGCCAGCAGCAACTGTCATATGCGCCTATGCGGCCAGCGCCAGCGGCGAACACTGCTTTCTTGACCGCTTCCAGATGACTGTCTGGAACATAGAAACACAGCTTGTACATCGACCTCTCCGTGCAGATGAGCCCGACCTCCACCGGCCGAGCGAACTGGCATTCTGCCATCCGTGTGCGCGCCGAATAGTGCGGCGCGTCATAGCTCAGACGACGCTTTGCGCTGCCGGTTCATAGACCTTTGTCACAAATGAAAAAGCCCGCCGATATGCTATCGACGGGCTCTTCGGGAATGGCCAGATTGACCCGGTCGGTCAGTCGACCCAGACCCGCGCATTGCGGAACATGCGCATCCAGCCACCGTCTTCCTGCCACTCGTCAGGGCGCCAGGAGTTGGTCACGGCGCGGAACACCCGCTCCGGGTGCGGCATCATGATGGTCACGCGACCATCGCGACTGCTGAGACCGGTGATACCGCGCGGCGAGCCGTTCGGGTTGGCCGGGTAACGCTCGGTGACCTTGCCGTGGTTATCCACGAAGCGCAGCGCCACGGTGCCGGAAAGATCTGCCTGCAGCATGGCCTCTTCGCTCTCGAACTCCGCATGGCCTTCGCCGTGGGCGATGGCGATCGGCAGGCGGGAGCCGGCCATGCCCTGCAGGAAGATCGATGGCGAATCCTGAATCTGAACCATCGCCACCCGCGCTTCAAACTGCTCCGAGCGGTTACGCACGAAGTGAGGCCAGTTCTCGGTGCCCGGGATCAGCTCGTGCAGGTTGCTCATCATCTGGCAACCATTGCACACGCCGAGAGCGAAGCTGTCCTTGCGCTCGAAGAAGGCCTGGAAGCCATCCCGTGCACGCGCATTGAACAGGATCGACTTGGCCCAGCCTTCACCGGCGCCGAGCACGTCGCCGTAGGAGAAGCCACCGCAGGCGACCAGGCCCTTGAACTCCTCAAGGCTGACATGACCGGAAAGGATATCGCTCATGTGCACGTCGACCGCGGCAAAACCGGCACGGTCGAACGCCGCCGCCATCTCTACTTGGCCGTTGACGCCCTGCTCGCGCAGCACCGCAATCTGCGGACGAATGCCACGCTTGATGTAGGGTGCGGCGATGTCTTCGTTGACGTCGAAGCTGAGCTTGGCGCTCAGACCAGGGTTGTCCTCCTCGAGCAGCGCGTCGAACTCCTGATCGGCACACTCGGCGTTATCGCGCAGACGCTGGATCTGATAGCTGGTTTCTGCCCACTGGCGCTGCAGCAGGCGGCGCTCACCGGCGAAGACTTCGTTCTCGCCGTGCTTGATCGACACATGGCCATTGTTGACCGGCTGACCGATGACCGCGACACAGTCACCCAGACCGGCTGCGCTGAACTGTGCCAGCACGATCTCGGTGTCGTCCTGACGCACCTGAATCACCGCACCAAGCTCCTCGTTGAAGAGCATCGGTGCGACATCTGCGGCACTCTCCAGCAGGCCATCGAGATTCAGACTCAGGCCACAGTGACCGGCAAACGCCATTTCCAGCACAGTGGTCAGCAGACCACCGTCGGAACGGTCGTGGTAGGCCAGTAGCAGACCGTCGGCGCTCAGCCCCTGAACCACGGCGAAGAACGCCTGCAGGTCTTCGGCATCATCGACGTCGGGTGCCTGGCGACCAAGCTGACCGTACACCTGCGCAAGAATCGAAGCACCCATGCGGTTCTGGCCGCGTCCCAGATCGATCAGGATCAGGTCCGTTGCGCCCTTGTCCAGGCGCAGCTGCGGGGTCAGGGTCTGGCGGATATCAGTGACCGGGGCGAAGCCGGAAACGATCAGCGACATCGGCGAGGTCACGCTTTTCTCGGCGCCCTCCTCCGACCAACGGGTCTTCATTGACATCGAGTCCTTGCCCACCGGAATGGTCAGGCCCAGCTGCGGGCACAGCTCCATGCCGACGGCTCGCACGGTGTCGTACAGCCGCGCGTCTTCGCCGGGGTGGCCGGCGGCGGCCATCCAGTTGGCGGACAACTTGATGTCGGAGATCTTCTCGATGCGTGCCGCTGCCAGGTTGGTCAGCGTTTCGCCGATGGCCATGCGGCCCGACGCCGGGGCATCCAGCAGCGCCAGCGGCGTACGCTCGCCCATCGCCATGGCCTCGCCGGTGTAAACGTCGTAGCTGGTAGCCGTGACGGCGCAGTCGGCGACCGGCACCTGCCACGGACCGACCATCTGATCGCGCGCTACCTGGCCGGTGATGCTGCGGTCGCCGATGGTGATCAGGAAGCTCTTACTGGCCACCGCTGGGTGGCGCAGCACCCGGGTGACCGCCTCGTTCAGATCGACAGTAGCCGCATCGAAGTCATCGCCCAGTTCCGCTTCGCGGCTGGCGCTGCGGTGCATGCGCGGCGGCTTGCCGAGTAGCACTTCGAGCGGCATGTCCACCGGGGTGTTGCCGAAATGGCTGTCGGTGACGGTCAGTTGTGGCTCTTCGGTCGCCTCGCCGACAACCGCGAACGGGCAGCGCTCACGTTCGCAGATAGCCTGGAAACGCTCGAAATCGGCGGCACTGACGGCCAGCACGTAACGCTCCTGGGACTCGTTGCTCCAGATCTCGTGCGGGGCCATGCCCGGCTCGTCGTTGGGCACGTTGCGCAGTTCGAAGCGGCCACCGCGGCCACCGTCGTTGACCAGCTCCGGGAAGGCGTTGGAAATGCCACCGGCACCGACGTCATGGATGAAGGCGATGGGGTTCTCGTCGCCCAGCTGCCAGCAGCGGTCGATGACTTCCTGGCAGCGGCGTTCCATTTCCGGGTTCTCGCGCTGTACCGAGGCGAAATCCAGATCGGCCGAGCTGGCACCGGTCGCGACCGAAGAGGCGGCGCCGCCGCCCAGGCCGATCAGCATGGCCGGGCCGCCGAGCACGATCAGCTTGGCGCCAACGGTGATCTCGGCCTTCTGCACGTGATCTTCACGGATATTGCCCATGCCGCCAGCGAGCATGATCGGCTTGTGATAACCACGCACCTCGTCGCCGCGCGGCGTGTTGATCGACTGCTCGAAGGTACGGAAGTAACCGGTCAGCGCCGGGCGGCCGAACTCGTTGTTGAACGCGGCGCCGCCCAGAGGGCCTTCAATCATGATGTCCAGCGGCGTGACGATGCGTTCCGGCTTGCCGTAGGCCTGTTCCCACGGCTGCTCGAAGCCGGGGATGTTCAGGTTGGAGACGGTGAAACCCGTCAGACCCGCCTTTGGCTTGGCGCCGCGGCCGGTGGCGCCCTCGTCGCGAATCTCGCCGCCGGAACCGGTGGAAGCACCCGAGAACGGCGAGATCGCGGTCGGGTGGTTGTGGGTTTCCACCTTCATCAGGATGTGCACCGGCTCCTGCACCGCGCCGTACTGGCGGGTTTCAGGATTGGGGAAGAAACGCCCTGCGGTGTGGCCAACGATGACCGACGCGTTGTCCTTGTAAGCGGACAGCACGTTCTCGCTGTGCATCTGGTAGGTGTTCTTGATCATGCCGAACAGCGACTTGTCCTGGCTTTCGCCGTCGATGTCCCAGCTGGCATTGAAGATCTTGTGGCGGCAATGCTCGGAATTGGCCTGCGCGAACATCATTAGCTCGATGTCGTGCGGGTTGCGCTTGAGGCCCTGGAAGGCGCTGACCAGATAATCGATTTCGTCTTCGGCCAGGGCCAGGCCCAGTTCGATATTGGCCTTTTCCAGCGCGGCGCGGCCGCCACCGAGGATGTCTACTGCAGTCAGCGGCTTGGGCTCGGCATGGCTGAACAGGTTGGCGGCTGCTTCGAAACGATCGAGCACCATTTGCGTCATGCGGTCGTGAAGCGCTGCGGCAATCAGCTGTGCATCGCTATCGGAAAACTCGCCCTGCACGTAATAGGCGATACCCCGCTCCAGCCGCTGGACCTTCTCCAGGCCGCAGTTGTGGGCGATATCGCTGGCCTTGCTCGACCACGGCGAGATGGTGCCGAAGCGAGGCACCACCAGGAACAACTGACCGGCAGGTTCCTGCACCGGCACACTGGGGCCGTACTTCAGCAGGCGGGTCAGTACGTTCTGCTCATCCGCGCCGAGCGTGCCGGAAACCTCGGCGAAATGGGCGAACTCGGCATACAGCCCGCCAACGGCGGGGACCTTATCGGTCAGTTGTGCCAGGAGCTTGCCGTGACGGAAGGCGGAAAGAGCGGGAGCACCGCGCAGGATCAACATCGTCGGAACAGCCTCGGAGGGGGGAGCAGTCGGGGCGCGTATTCTAGCCCATGACGGCGGCCGAGGCTAAGGCTGAACACAGCCAGGCGCCGCGTGTTCCGACGGCACGCCAGGCCCGGCTTGGATCAGTGCAGGATTTGGCTGAGGAACAGCTTGGTCCTGTCGTTGACCGGGTTTGTGAAGAACACCTCTGGCTCGGCCTGTTCGACGATCTCGCCCTTGTCCATGAAGATCACCCGATCCGCCACGGTGCGGGCGAAGCCCATCTCATGGGTCACGCAGAGCATGGTCATGCCGCTTTCGGCGAGGCTGACCATGGTGTCGAGCACCTCCTTCACCATTTCCGGGTCAAGGGCCGAGGTCGGCTCGTCGAACAGCATGATCTTCGGCTTCATGCACAGCGCACGGGCGATCGCCACGCGCTGCTGCTGACCGCCGGAGAGCTGGCCGGGAAACTTGTTGGCCTGCTCCGGGATGCGCACGCGCTCCAGATAATGCATGGCGATTTCCTCCGCCTGCCGTCGCGGCAGCTTGCGCACCCACATCGGCGCCAGGGTGCAGTTCTGCAACACGGTCAGGTGCGGGAACAGGTTGAAGTGCTGGAACACCATGCCGACTTCGCTGCGGATCGCCTCGATCTGCTTGAGGTCGCTGGTCAGCTCCACGCCGTTGATGACGATGCGCCCCTGCTGGTGTTCCTCCAGGCGATTGAGGCAGCGAATGGTGGTGGACTTGCCGGAGCCGGAAGGCCCGCACAGCACGATGCGCTCACCTTGGCGCACGGAGAGGTTGATGTCCTTGAGTACATGGAACTGGCCGAACCATTTGTGCACGCCCTGCATGCGGATGACCGGCTCGCTGCTCTGCTCGGCCTGCGCGTTTGAATCACTCATATATCACTCCTAATGCTTGTGGCCGGTGTCCAGCTTGCGCTCCAGGCGCATCGAGTAGCGGGACATGCCGAAACAGAACATCCAGTACACCAGCGCGGCGAACACGTAACCCTCGGTGGACATGCCTAGCCAGGCCGGGTCCGCGGTGGCGCGCTTGATGCTGTTGAGGAAGTCGAACAGGCCGATGATGATCACCAGGCTGGTGTCCTTGAACAGGGCAATGAAGGTGTTGACGATGCCTGGGATTACCAGCTTCAGCGCCTGCGGCAGGATCACCAGCAGCGTGCTGCGCCAGTAGCCCAGGCCCATGGCCGCCGCCGCCTCGTACTGCCCCTTGGGGATCGCCTGCAGACCGCCACGTACTACCTCGGCGATGTAGGCGGCCTCGAAGAACACCACCATCAGCATTGCCCGCAGCAGCTTGTCGAGGCTCATGCCTTCGGGCAGGAACAGCGGCAGCATCACCGAGGACATGAACAGCACGGTGATCAACGGCACGCCGCGCCAGAACTCGATGAAGGTCACGCAGAGCACGCGAATAGCCGGCATGTCCGAGCGCCGTCCCAATGCCAGCAGAATGCCCAGCGGCAAAGCACCGGCAATGCCCACGGCAGCGATCACTACGGTCAGCATGAGCCCGCCCCACTGACTGGTAGGCACCGTCTGCAGGCCGAGAAAGCCACCATGCAGCAGCCAGTAGGCTAGCAGCGGGTAAACCAGCAGATAGCCCAGCCCGTAGCGCAACTTGTGTGGCATCTGCCGCAGGAACAGCGGCGCCGCACCGATGATCGCCAGCCAGGCTGCCGCATCGACTCGCCAGCGCAGCTCCGTCGGATAGAAGCCGTACATGAACTGGCCGAACCGGGTCTGAATGAACACCCAGCAGGCGCCTTCGCGGCTGCAGTCGGCGCGGGTTTCACCGGTCCAGTCGGCCTTGAAGATGGCCCATTCGAGTACCGGCGGCACAATCAGCCAGAGCAGGTATAGCCCTACCAGCGTCAGCAGGGTATTGATCCAGCTGGAAAACAGATTGGCCCGTAGCCAGCCGAGCGCACCGATGCTGATCGTCGGTGGCGGCAGGTCGGGCTTGAAGGTATGGATGGTCATGCGCTCACCGCTCGATCAGCGCAATGCGCTTGTTGTACCAGTTCATCAGCAGCGAAATGCTGATGCTGATGGCCAGATAGACACTCATGGTGATGGCCATGGTTTCGATGGCCTGCCCGGTCTGATTGAGCACCGTGCCGGCGAATAGCGACACCATGTCCGGATAACCGATAGCAGCAGCGAGCGACGAGTTCTTTGCCAGGTTCAGGTATTGGCTGGTCAGCGGCGGCACGATCACCCGCAACGCTTGCGGCACGATGACCAGCCGCAATACCTGGCCTGGGCGCAACCCAAGCGAAGCGGCGGCTTCGGTCTGGCCATGGCTGACCGACTGAATGCCTGAACGCACGGTTTCGCCGATGAACGCCGCGGTATACACCGACAACGCCACCACGATCGAAACCAGCTCCGGGATCACCACCCAACCACCGCGAATATTGAAGCGCTGCAACTCCGGCACTTCCCAGGTGAAAGGTACGCCTGCAATGAAGGTCATCAGCCACGGGATCGCCAGAAACAACCCAAGGCTGGTCCAGAACACCGGAAACATCTGCCCGGTGGCATGCCGCCGCGCCCGAGCCCAGCGGTTGAGCAGGACTACCGCGACCAGCGCCACGAGCAACGCCAGCCAGAATGACCAGAAGCCATCGGCGGCGCTGGGTGCCGGCATCTGCACGCCACGGTTGTTGACGAACACCGCATCCCATAGGCTCAGGCTGTTGCGCGGCCCAGGCAACGGGCTGATCACAGCGAAGTAGACGAAGAAGATCAACAGCAACGGCGGGATATTGCGAAATATCTCGATGTAGAGCGTCGCCAGCTGGCGGATCAGCCAGTTGCTTGAGAGGCGTCCCACGCCGAGGATGAACCCCATCACCGTTGCGAGAAATATCCCGATGACGCTGACCAACAGCGTATTGAGCAGCCCGACCCAGAAGACGCGACCGTAAGTGTCGCTCTCGCTGTAGTCGATCAGGTGCTGGGATATGCCGAAGCCGGCGGCGTTCTCAAGGAAACCGAAGCCGGAGGTAATGCCTCGATGGGCAAGGTTGGTCTGGGTATTGTGAAAAAGGTACCAGCCGAATGCTACGACGGTGATTACAGCCAGAATCTGAAACAGCCAGGCGCGTGCCCGAGGGTCGGTCAATAGCGACCCGCCAGCCGGCCTAGGATTGTCGATGGTTCGCATCGAATGTCCTCATACCGCACCGCCGGCGCGTTGTGCGCGCCGGCGGCACTTCTCCCTTTGGAAAACGGGGCCGGTGTAGCCGGCCCCGCTTGGTCAACGTACCGGCGGGGCGTACTGCACGCCGCCGTTGTTCCACAGGGCATTGAGGCCACGTTCGATCTTCAGCTCGCTGCCGGCGCCGACGTTTCGATCGAAGATCTCGCCATAGTTACCGACCTGCTTGACGATCTGCACCGCCCAGTCCTTCGGCAGCTTCAGATCCTTGCCATATTCCCCCTCCACACCCAGCAGGCGGGCGACGTCAGGATTCTTGGTGCTCTTGGCCTTTTCTTCGACGTTTGCCGAAGTGATGCCCAATTCCTCGGCGTTGAGCATGGCGAACAGGGTCCAACGCACGATATCGAACCATTCCTCATCGCCTTGGCGGACCGCCGGGCCGAGGGGCTCCTTGGATATCACTTCGGGTAGCACTACGTAGTCATCAGGCTTTGCCAGCTTGATGCGCTGGGCGTAGAGCTGCGACTGGTCGGAAGTGAGCACGTCGCAGCGGCCCGACTCCAGTGACTTGGCGCTTTCGTCCGAGGTGTCGTAGGTGATGGGGGTGTACTTCAGGTTGTTGGCGCGGAAATAGTCGGAGAGATTGAGTTCGGTAGTCGTGCCTGCCTGAATGCAGACAGTCGCGCCATCCAGCTCCTTGGCACTTTTAACGCCCAGCTCCTTGTTCACCAGGAAGCCTTGACCGTCGTAATAGGTCACGCCGGTGAAATTCAGGCCCATCGCCGCATCACGCGAGCTGGTCCAGGTGGTGTTGCGCGACAGCATGTCCACTTCACCGGATTGCAGCGCGGTGAAGCGCTCCTTGGCGGTCAACGGACTGTACTTGACCTTACTGGCGTCACCGAACACGGCCGCGGCCACCGCGCGACAGACATCCACGTCGATCCCCAAGTATTGCCCCTTTGCATCGGCGTAGGAAAAGCCCGGAAGGCCATCACTGATGCCGCACTGCACGAATCCTTTCTTCTGCACTGCATCGAGGGTCGCCCCCGCTTGCGCCAGCCCGCTGACTCCCAGCAGTGACGCTGCACCCAGCGCAGCCAGTGTGGATTTCACCCTAATCATCGAAACCTCCAGTTTGCTTTCTTATTCTCGGGTTCGGGCCTGTTGCCCCTCGATGCGTAACCGGCAGCAGCGAAGCGGCGCAGCCTGACCTGAGTCTAGTCGTCCGTGGATGATCGGCAATGTTCTTTGTGCCATTACCTCGACTCGCTCATGCGAGCCGTTCCCTTCTGAGTCGAACTGAACTTAGCAAGGCGCGTACCAGCTCATCCGGCAATGAGCTGGATACGCCAGGTTGCGGGTTCTATCGAAGTGCGCGAGCGGGTAACCTCGCGCCACTCCCTCGCCGGTGGCACGTAATGCCCCAAGACGAGGCAACTTGCCCCCAACTGGAGCCGATCTATGAGCGAACCGTTGATCCTCGAACCCAATGGCATTGCCGATGCCTGCATCATCTGGCTGCATGGCCTGGGCGCTGATCGCTATGACTTCCTACCTGTGGCCGAAGCGCTGCAGCAGAAGCTTCATAGCACTCGCTTCGTTCTGCCGCAGGCACCGACGCGTCCGGTAACCATCAACGGCGGCTGGAGCATGCCCAGCTGGTACGACATCCTGGCCATGAGCCCAGCCCGCGCGATCGATCGCGAGCAACTCGAGGCATCAGCGCAACAGGTCATCGGCCTGATCGAAGCACAGCGTGACGCGGGCATCGATCCGGCACGCATCTTTCTCGCCGGCTTCTCCCAAGGCGGCGCGGTGGTGCTGCATACGGCATTTCTGCGCTGGCAAGGCCCGCTGGGCGGCGTCATCGCACTGTCCACCTATGCCCCGACATTTGCCGAGCGCCTCGAGCTTTCCGATGATGTCCGGCGCTATCCGGCGCTATGCCTGCATGGCAGCCGCGATGATGTAGTGCCGCCTGCGATGGGCCGTGCCGCCTATCAGTGCCTGCACGACGCCGGCGTCAATGTCACTTGGCGCGAGTACCCGATGAGCCACGAGGTGCTCCCGGAGGAAATCCGCGACATCGGCAACTGGCTCGCACCTTTGCTTGGCGAAGATGCCGCCTCCTGAGCACCAGTTCCGGTTGCCTGTTCATCAAAGGAAGGATGGGCGGCGCGCTTGACCGTCCGCCACCTGGCAGGTTCAAGCGCGGCCGGCGTCCTGCCACGCTTGAGCATGGCATCAGGCACGGCCATGCCCCAAGGCCATGCCCCGGCCCGCGCGGTATCACACAACAATACATCAGGCGCGAGTGCGCCCGCTGGAAGTCAAGCCTTCCCGTGCGCGAGGCTTCGCCATGCATGCGTCTTGCATTACACTGGCGCGCGACACTTTCCTAATAAATGACGAGAAGACCGTGCTCAAAGCACTCAAGAAAATCTTTGGCAAGGCCCCGGATGTACGGGCCAGCGCAGCCGATGCCGTGCGCGCCGCCGACCACGAGGGCCAACACAGCGCCCCGCAGCAAGCAACGACGCCTGAGACTCAACCCAAGCCGCAGCCCGCTGAGCGCGCCGCCGAAAAGCCGCGCCGTCAACGCAGCAGCAAGCCGCCAAAACCCGCCGCTCCGGCGTGGAAGCTGGAGGACTTCGAGGTCGAAGCGGCCGAAGGCAAGACTCGCTTCCACGACTTCAAGCTCGCACCCGAGCTGATGCACGCAATTCATGACCTGGGTTTTCCCTACTGCACGCCGATCCAGGCCCAGGTGCTCGGCTATACCCTCGCCGGCAGAGACGCCATTGGCCGCGCCCAGACCGGCACTGGCAAGACGGCTGCGTTTCTCATCTCCACCATCACACAGCTGCTCGACACTCCACCGCCGCGGGACCGCTATATGGGCGAACCCCGCGCACTGATCATCGCGCCGACCCGTGAACTCGTGGTGCAGATCGCCAACGACGCGCTGGACCTGACCAAGTACACCAACCTGAACGTGATGAGCTTCGTCGGCGGCATGGACTTCGACAAGCAGCTCAAGCTGCTGGAATCGAAATTCTGCGACATCCTGGTTGCCACGCCCGGGCGCTTGCTGGATTTCAACCAGCGCGGCGAGGTGCATCTGGACATGGTCGAGGTGATGGTGCTGGATGAAGCCGATCGTATGCTCGACATGGGCTTCATTCCGCAGGTCCGCCAGATCATCCGGCAGACGCCGCCCAAGAGTGAGCGCCAGACCCTGCTGTTCTCAGCCACGTTCACCGATGACGTGATGAACCTGGCGCAGCAGTGGACGACCAATCCCGCCATCGTCGAGATCGAACCGGAAAACGTCGCCAGCGACACCGTAGAACAGCACGTATTCGCCGTGGCCGGCAGTGACAAGTACAAGCTGCTGTACAACCTGATCACCCAGAATGACTGGACGCGAGTGATGGTCTTCGCCAACCGCAAGGATGAAGTGCGGCGCATCGAGGAACGCCTGACCCGGGACGGCATCAGCGCCGCGCAGATGTCCGGCGACGTGCCGCAGCACAAGCGCATCCGCACGCTGGAAGGTTTCCGCGAGGGCAAGATTCGGGTACTGGTGGCGACCGATGTCGCCGGTCGAGGCATCCATGTCGACGGCATCAGCCACGTGATCAACTTTACGCTGCCGGAAGATCCGGATGACTACGTGCACCGCATCGGCCGCACCGGCCGTGCCGGCACCAGCGGCACGTCGATCAGCTTCGCCGGCGAGGACGACTCCTTCGCCCTGCCGCCGATCGAAGCGCTGATTGGCCGCAAGATTCAGTGCGAAATGCCGCCGGCGGAACTGCTCGCCCCGGTCCCTCACTCGCGCTGAGCCTATTGGGCGCGGCATTCGCCGCGCCCCTGCGACCGTCAATCACCTCCTCCATCAATGACCTGAATCAGGCCTCAAAAGAGGTCAAGCGGCTAGAGTGTTAGCTAGATCGGAACTCGAGGAGACATCGATGGACAGCATGCACTGGCTACTGTCGCTAATCGTCATCGGCTTCATCCTGCTCTGCGTAGGTTTCAACTACCGGGACCGGGACTGGGGCGTGGGCCTTCTTGGCCTGGGCGTGCTCACCATGTTCTCGACGCTGGCCTTCAAGATGTACATCACCTTCTATTGACGGCTCAGCCGTTCTCGCTCCAACGCCCAGCCGCGACCTGATCACTCGCGCGGCCCTCCACCCAGCGTGGCCCGGACGGCGTGGTTTCCTTCTTCCAGAACGGCGCCCGCGTCTTCAGATAATCCATCACGAAGCGACATGCATCGAAGGCAGCGTCGCGATGGGCGCTCGCCGCACCGACGAAGACGATGGGCTCACCTGGCTCCAGGGGCCCGACGCGATGCAGCACGTCGAGCCGCAATAATGGCCAGCGCTGCTCCGCCTCGATAATGATTTTCTCCAGTGCTTTTTCGGTCATCCCCGGCGCATGTTCGAGGAACATTCCAGCGACATCCTGCCCATCGTTGAAATCCCTTACGTAACCGACGAACCCGGCGACCGCGCCAATCCCCAGGTTGGCCGCATGCAGCGCATTGAGTTCGGCCCCCGGATCGAACGCTGCCGTCTGTACACGAACCGCCATACTCAGCCTCCGGTCACGGTGGGAAAGAAAGCGACTTCATCGTCATCGGTGATCGGCTCATCGAGACCACAGAGTTCCTGATTACGGGCACACATCAGGTTCTGCTCGGCAAGCACCTCCCAGACACCACCCCGCGCAAGCAGCTGCTGGCGCACGTCATCCACATTGGCGAGCGAAGCATCCCACTGCAGGCGCTCGCCATCAGTGCCCAGGGTTTCGCGATAACGGGCAAAGAACTGGACGGAAATCATGCCGGCACCTGCCAGTGACCGCTCTTGCCGCCGAGTTTTTCCAGCAGGCGCACGCCTTCGATGACCATGCCGCGATCCACGGCCTTGCACATGTCGTAGATGGTCAGCGCAGCGACGCTGGCAGCGGTCAACGCTTCCATCTCGACACCAGTCTGCCCGGCCAGCTTGCAGGCAGCGCGAATCAGTACGCAGTCTTCACCATCCGCCTGCAGCTCGACCTTGATGCTGGTGAGCAGCAGCGGATGACACAGCGGAATCAGTTCGTAGGTCTTCTTTGCCGCCTGGATGCCGGCGATGCGCGCCACGGCGAAAACATCGCCCTTGGGATGACCGCCCTGCTGGATCATCTGCAGGGTCTGCGGCAGCATGCGCACGCGGGCCTCGGCCACGGCTTCACGCGCGGTCACGGCCTTGTCGGTGACGTCGACCATGCTGGCCCGGCCTTGGGAATCGAGATGGGTGAGCATTCGGCGCTCCTGATCGGAAAATCACGAGTCTACCGCAGCCGCCGGCGATGAACCCGCCCCCCATAAGAGGTACTACCGGGCATCGCCGCACGCGTCTCGGCTACATGTGCGCTTCAGCGTATTCGGCCAGTACCGAACGCGGCACGCCCTGCAAGGTGATGTGCACACCGTGGGAGAAATCCTTGAAGCGCTCGGTCAGGTAAGTAAGTCCCGAACTGGTCGCCGACAGATACGGCGTGTCGATCTGCGCCAGATTGCCCAGACAGACCACCTTCGAGCCGTTGCCCGCGCGGGTGATGATGGTCTTCATCTGGTGCGGCGTGAGGTTCTGGCACTCGTCGATCAGGATCAGGCTTTGCTGGAAGCTGCGACCGCGGATGTAGTTCAGCGATTTAAACTGCAGCGGCACCTTTTGCAGGATGTAGTCGATGCTGCCGTGGGTGTTCTCGTCCTCCATGTGCAGCGCTTCAAGGTTATCGGTGATTGCACCCAGCCACGGTTCCATCTTCTCGGCCTCGGTGCCGGGCAGAAAGCCGATGTCCTCGTCCAGCCCCTGCACGCTGCGGGTGGCAATGATGCGCCGGTAGCGCTTGCTGACCACGGTCTGCTCGATAGCCGCAGCCAGCGCGAGAATGGTCTTGCCCGAACCGGCGGCGCCGGACAGGTTGACCAGATGGATATCCGGGTCGAGCAAGGCGAACAGCGCCAATGCCTGATGGATGTCCCGCGGGCGCAGGCCCCAAGCCTCCTGATGCAGTAGCGGTTCCTGATGCAGGTCGAGGAGCAGTAGCTCATCGGCCTTGATGCCCTTGATCCAGCCGACAAAGCCCTGTTCGTCGATGATGAACTCGTTGATGTGTACCGCGGGAAGGTTGTCGGTCAGCTGCACGCGGTGCCAGGTGCGCCCATGCCCCTGATGGGTCTCGACCTTGCTCACGCGATCCCAGAACGAGCCGCTGACGCTGTGATAGCCGGGGGAAAGCTGGCCGACGTCATCGACCAGCTGATCGGTATGGTAATCCTCCGCCGCTACGCCACAGGCACGCGCCTTCAGGCGCATGTTGATGTCCTTGGTCACCAGCACCACAGGCAAGCCGGGACGCTGTCGGCTCAGCTCGACCACCTGATTGATGATCTTGTTGTCGTTCAGATCCTCCGGCAACGCGTTGGACTCGCCACGCTTGCTCATGAGGATCGAAAGACTGCCGGAAGGCCCGCTCTTGCCGCGCTGGATCGGCACGCCGAGCTCGACCTCTTCCGGCGTGGCGTCACCGAGCAGCTTGTCGATCAAGCGGATTGCCTGACGACACTCGGCTGCGACGCTGTGCTTGCCAGCCTTGAGTTGGTCGAGTTCCTCCAGCACGGTCATCGGGATAGCGACCTGATGTTCCTGGAAATTCAGCAAAGCGTTGGGATCGTGGATCAGTACATTCGTGTCGAGGACGTAGAGCGTGGGCTGGGTCGCGCGAGGTCTGCCGTAGTCATCCATACCGATCACCTTCTTCTGGGGCCAGAAACGAAGAGCCAAAAGCGCTTCGCTGCACAGTAACCGCCATGCGATTCAGGTGAGCGGACGAGGGTAGCCGGTGGATTCGGGGCTGCCCAGGAGCCGCCACCTGTGTCGCAGGGTTCGGCGGTCTGAATTCGGTAATACCGTAAAAGTTATGACAGACAAAAGACTTTTCCGTTGAACTCGACTTTTTTTCACGAATCGACCAAACGGCCTTGGCGCGCGTATTTCAGCCGCGCTATTGTCGATGATCAAGGTGCGCGCTTTCGTCGCAGCGATTCACTTCCACGGTGATGTGCACCAGCTGCGGAAAGCCCTGCAACGCAGCCTTGTAGTGGTCGGCGGTGTGCGCCTGATGCGTCACCAGGCTCAGGATGCAGCTGTATTGCGACCGCCCTACCCGCCACAGATGCAGATCGGTGACCTCGGTATCCGGCACGTCCTGCAGCGCTTCCCGAACCCTGTACACCAGCGGATCATCCATCTCCCGATCGAGCAGCGCCTTGGCGGTATCGCGCAACAGGCCGCGCGCCCATACAAGGATCACCAGCGCGCCGACGATACCCATCACCGGGTCCAGCCAGCTCCAGCCGAAGAACTTGCCGCCCAGCAGCGCGATGATCGCAGCCACCGACGTCAGCGCATCAGTCAGCACATGGATGAAGGCGGCGTGCCGATTCAGGTCCTTGCCACCCGAAGCGTGCTCATGCGAATGGTCATGCCCGTGCTCACCGTGACCGTGACCGTGACCGTGGTCATGCTGATCCCGCAGCAACCAGGCGGACAGCAGATTCACCAGCAAGCCGATCACGGCGACCATCAACGCTGCATCGAAACCGATCGCGACCGGCGACCAGAGCCGCGACAGCGATTCGCCGATCATGAACAGCGCCACGACGACCAGCAGCAAGGCGCTGGTGAAACCAGCCAGCACCTCGATCTTCCAGGTTCCGAACGCGAAACGCTGGTCCGCCGCGTAGCGCCGAGCCAGCAGATACGCCAACGCCGCCAGGCCGATGGCTACCATGTGCGAGGCCATATGCCAGCCGTCCGCCAGCAACGCCATGGAGTTGAACCAGTATCCGGCGATGATCTCCACCAGCATGGTCAAGCCGGTCAGAATGACCACCGCCCAGGTCTGACGCTCGGAGTTGCGCTCCAGCGGACGGTAGTCGTGAGGTGGTTGCCATTGCGCATGATTGCAGCCAGACATACGAACTCCTTGATTGACGCCTTCCAGCTTGTGCCTTGCCACGCGGGGAAGGTCAACCGTTGCCTATGGCCGCCATAGCTGGAGCCGCTCCGCTCGTACCCCTACAATCGCGCCATCAGACAGGAGACCGTACATGCTGATGGTGATTTCCCCCGCCAAGACGCTCGACTATGAAACACCCCCGATAACCGAACGCTTCACTCAGCCCCAGTACCTGGAGCACTCGCAACTGCTGATCGACCTGTTGCGCGACTACTCGCCAGCGCAGATCAGCGAACTCATGCACCTTTCCGACAAGCTGGCCGCCCTGAATGTCGCGCGCTACGGGAGCTGGTCGGCTGACTTCACGCCGGAGAATGCCAAGCAGGCCCTGCTCGCCTTCAAGGGCGATGTCTACACCGGACTGAGCGTCGAGGATTTCACCGAGAGCGACCTGCTGTTCGCACAGGAGCATCTGCGCATGCTGTCGGGGCTCTACGGCCTGTTACGGCCGCTGGACCTGATGCAGCCGTATCGGCTGGAAATGGGCACCAAACTGGCCAATCCGCGCGGCAAGGATCTGTACGCATTCTGGGGCGAGCGCATCACTGGCTGGCTGAACGAGGCACTTGTCGAGCAGGGTGACGATGTCCTGCTGAATCTGGCCTCCAACGAGTACTTCGGCGCGGTCAAACCCAAGGCGTTGAACGCACGGGTCATCAACGTCGACTTCAAGGACATGAAGAGCGGCCAGTACAAGATCATCTCGTTCTACGCCAAGAAGGCTCGGGGCCTCATGGCACGCTGGGTGATCAAGGAGCGTATCGGCAACCCCGATCAGCTGCCAGAGTTCGACTACCAGGGCTACCGCTACAGCCGGGATGACTCGACCCGCGACCGCTTGGTATTCCTGCGCGACGCCGCCGACCAGTAAAACGCAATGCCGGCGGCAGAGCCCGTACGGGCTCTACCGCTGCCCTCAGCGACTCCATTAGCGGGTCCGCCCAGCACGTCCCACTGCCTCTACCAAGACCTCCCGATCAACCGTCCGCATTGCCCTGCGCAGATGAGCGCACCTTGAATCCGTTCGCAAAAACTGGCCGATCAACGGTTGCTGAGGCGGGAACTATCCAGCGTGGCTCGCAATCATAAGCGCGTACCGACAATTCCAGGTGGAAAGGGAAGTCGCACATGAACGTGCATTGGGTCATCAATTTCGCAGATCGCTCCGTTCGAGATCGTCAGTCGATCTTGGCGGTAGCGCAACTTCAGACGGCGATACGGCTGATTATCCAGCCCACAGCCGCGGCGTCGAGCAGAGCCTACGCGGCATCTGACACGGCAAACGCCGAGCAAGGCACGAACAGAGGGTTACGGCCATGCAAGCGCATCACTCCCGTTCGACCGGCAGGTGCCACGCACCACGCGCGACGATGGCGCTCCTCAGTAGTGCGCCAAACGCCGACCACGAGCGCCCGGTGCAGATGACCATGATCGACATCTCGCCCGAGACACATGCGGCCTAACGGCCATGGTGCGACATCCAGGCGATTAACCAGACAGCAGATTTCAATCTCGAGGCATGCCTCGGGACAGAGCGGATTTCGTCCAGCCAACTGGCGATTCCCCCGACAAAGAACAGCAACAACCCAGGCGCGGCCAAGAGGCCGGCGTCACCGGACAAGTAGAACGACCTTCGAAACGATTCAGGAGAAGCAATATGATCCCGGTTATTCTTTCAGGCGGTAGCGGCTCCCGACTGTGGCCCCTTTCCCGCAAGTCGTTCCCCAAGCAGTTTCTTGCCCTGACCGGCGAGCAGACGTTGTTCCAGCAGACCGTCGAACGCCTGGCGTTCGATGGCATGCAGCAACCGCTGCTGGTCTGCAACAAGGACCACCGTTTCATCGTCAAGGAGCAGCTGGCCGCGCGCAAACTCGGCGTTCAAGGCCTTCTGCTCGAGCCTTTCGGTCGTAACACCGCACCGGCCATTGGGATCGCGGCGATGAAGTTGGTTGAAGAGGGACGCGACGAGCTGCTGCTGGTCCTGCCGGCCGACCACGTCATCGAAGACCAGAAGGCCTTCCAGCGCTCCCTGGCACTGGCGACCAATGCCGCGGAAAACGGCGAGATGGTCCTTTTCGGTGTTCCGCCGACCCGTCCTGAAACCGGTTTCGGTTATATCAAGGCCAGCCAGGACGCCAATCATGGCTTGCCCGATGGCATCAAGCGCGTGGCGCAGTTCGTCGAGAAGCCGGACGAGGCTCGCGCCCAGAGCTATCTGGAGTCAGGTGACTATTTCTGGAACAGCGGCATGTTCCTGTTCCGCGCCAGCGTCTTCCTGGAAGAGCTGAAGAAGCACGATCCGGACATCTACGATACCTGCTCGCTCGCCCTGGAGCGCAGCGTGAAGAACGGCGAAGAAGTGCTGATCGACCCCGCCACCTTCGCCTGCTGCCCGGACAACTCCATCGACTATGCAGTGATGGAAAAGACTCAACTCGCTTGCGTAGTGCCTATGTCTGCTGGCTGGAGCGATGTCGGCTCATGGTCTTCGATCTGGGATGTGCATGAGAAGGACGAGAACGGTAACGTCCTCAAGGGCGACGTGATCGCCGAAGACTCGCGCAACTGCCTGGTACACGGCAACGGCAAACTGGTCACCGTGCTCGGCCTGGAAGACATCGTGGTGGTGGAGACCAAGGACGCCATGATGGTTGCCCACAAGGACAAGGTGCAGGACGTCAAGAAGCTGGTCAGCAAGCTCGACGCTCAGGACCGCAGCGAAACCAAGAACCACTGCGCCGTGTACCGCCCTTGGGGCTGGTATGACTCGGTGGACATGGGTGGCCGCTTCCAGGTCAAGCGTATCTGCGTGAACCCAGGGGCCAGCCTCTCCCTGCAGATGCACCACCATCGTGCCGAGCATTGGATCGTTGTTTCCGGTACCGCTCAGGTCACCTGCAACGACAAGACTTTCCTGCTCACCGAGAATCAGTCGACTTATATCCCGATCACTTCAGTGCATCGCCTGGCCAACCCCGGGAAAATTCCGCTGGAGATCATCGAAGTCCAGTCCGGCAGCTATCTGGGTGAAGACGACATCGAGCGCTTCGATGACGTTTACGGCCGCGCCGAACAGAGCAACGAAGCCAAAGTTGCCCGTTAATGTTCGCCGAGTAACGAGAGGAAAGCCCGCTTCGGCGGGTTTTTCTTTGCTCGATTTCTGGCTCTGTGCGTACCTGAAAGCGCATACTTGCGAAATCCGTGTAGCGCCTTGCCGCAAACGTAGCATCAATGCCGCAGATAACCTGGTTTTTTGAACTACTGCTCGAATCTGCGGCCTGCCAGGTAATTACTTAAACCTTTTCGGTTGACCTTGAGTCTCACGTACATAAGCTCGACTCTGTTGCAACTGAAAACTTCGGTTACAACCAAAGACGCGTCATTTATTTTCAGATGCGTCTTAATTCAAACTAGAAAAACAGGATCCTTACGTGACGAAAGACGAACTGCGCGCCGAACTTGAGCGCCAGGCGCAGCGCTTTACCAATGTCTATGGTGGTGAAATTACGACTTACGCGGCTGAACGCGAACCCGAGCGCAAGCCGTGGCGCAAGAAACCCACTGTGCGTGATCAAGTGTTTCAGCGGGAACTGCAGAAGCTCGAACAGGAAAAACATGCCGATTGTGAAAGCGCGGCAACTGGGCAAGCCTGATCCTGACCTTTGTGCAGGTCAGGAAGTCAACTAGCGCAACCAATACAAACAGCAGTAGTGAACTGAAGAGCGCCGATACGTCAGCGCTTACCGCCGAGTAACGAGCCGAGCAACCCTCTGGCCAACTGACGCCCCAACTGACTGGCAGCCTGGCTCAACGCACTTTTGACGACTCGTCCGGCCAGATCCCCCAGATCGCTGCCTGCACTGCTCTTGCCTCGTGCAGGCTTCTCGACCGGACGCTCAGCCTCCTCGACTGCCTGCATGGCCCGAGCACTCAGTATTTCGTAGGCCGACTCACGGTCGACGGGCTTGTCATAACGGCCACGCAAGCTGGACCTCGCGATTAGCTGCATGCGCTCAGCTTCACTCAGCGGCCCCACTCGCGACTGTGGCGGCGCGATCGAGACTCGCTGCACCATCGCTGGCGTGCCTTTCGCCTCGAGCCCACCGACCAGGGCCTCGCCGATGCCCAACTGGGTCAGCACATCCAGCGTCGCAAAGTCCGGGTTCGCACGAAATCCGTCAGCCACCGAGCGCAGTGCTTTCTGCTCCTTGACGGTGTATGCCCGCAAACCATGCTGGATTCGCAGCCCCAGCTGCGCCAGTACCTGGTCAGGCAGATCGGCTGGGGACTGAGTGACGAAATAGACGCCAACACCTTTCGAACGAATCAGCCGCACCACCTGCACCAGCCGGTCCTGCAACGCCTTGGGCGTATCGCGAAACAGCAGGTGCGCCTCATCGAAGAACAGGACCAGCAAAGGCTTGTCGGCATCGCCCCGCTCCGGAAGCTGCTCGAACAGTTCGGCAAGCAGCCATAGCAGGAAGGTCGCATAAACCTTGGGCGCCTCATGCACCAGTACGCTGGCATCGAGCAGATGGATGGGACCTCGGCCGTCCGCCGCGGGGTGCAACAGATCCTCGAGTTGCAGGGCTGGCTCACCGAACAGCGCCTCGGCGCCCTGCTGTTCGAGCGTTGCCAGGCGTCGCAGCAGGGCCTGTGACGATGCACCGGTGAACAATGCACTGTCCTCGCCAAGCAACTCCGGCTCAGCCTTGAGGTGCGCCAACAGCGCCTTGAGGTCCTTCAGATCGAGTAGCAGCAGGCCTTCGCGGTCTGCCACCTTGAACGCCGCGTACAAAGCGGCCTGCTGGCTGTCGGTGAGCTGCAGCAGGCTTCCCAGCAGCAGCGGCCCCATCTCGCTCAACGTAGTACGCAGCGGATGGCCGCTACGTCCATGCACGTCCCACAGGGTTACCGGGTACGCCTGCGGCTGATGGTTCAACCAGGGCATGCTGGCGATCCGCTCGGCGATCTTGCCCTGCGGTGCACCGGCAGCACCCAGGCCGCAGAGATCGCCCTTGATGTCGGCAGCGAACACGGCAACTCCGGCATCGCTGAACTGCTCGGCCAGACGTTGCAAGGTCACTGTCTTGCCGGTGCCGGTGGCTCCGGCAATCAACCCGTGCCGATTGGCCAGGCGCAGGGACTGGCTGTTCGGTTCACCCGTCGCATCAGCGCCGAGTACCAGACGATCGATTGCAGCCTTCATCAACCCGCCTCCTTGTCGTGCTCGCGCGCTCCGGATGGGGCGCTCTCGTCGGCCGTCGATGCACTCGATTGCCGACCTGCATTGCCCTGCTCAGCCTGAAGCTCGGCCCATAGCGCTGCGGCATCGGCGAACTCGGCGCCCTGCTCGGGCGACAGCGCCTCAGGATCGTATCGCTGTGTACAACCACTGCCGATGACGGGCGGCGCCTTGGCCGCGGCACGGTCGAGGGGATCGGTCACAGATGCTCCCGGATGTCAGTTGAACACCATCGTCTTGTTGCTGTGTACCAGCACACGGTCCTCCAAGTGATAGCGCAAGCCGCGAGAAAGCACCATCTTCTCTACGTCCTTGCCGAGCCGGACCATGTCCTCGATGCTGTCGCGATGGCTAACGCGCACCACGTCCTGCTCGATGATCGGGCCGGCGTCGAGCTCCTCGGTGACATAGTGACAGGTGGCGCCGATCAGCTTCACGCCGCGCAGCGAGGCCTGGTGATAGGGCTTGGCGCCGACGAAGGACGGCAGAAAGCTGTGATGGATGTTGATCACGCGCTGGGCGAACTCGTCGCACAGCTCGGACGGCAATATCTGCATGTACCGCGCGAGCACAATCACATCGGCGCGCTGCTCGCGGACCAGGCGGGTGACTTCGGCGAACGCCTCCTGCTTATTGGCGGGGTCGACCGGCACGTGAATGTAGGGAATACCATGCCATTCGACCATGCTGCGCAGGTCGTCATGGTTGGAAATCACGCAAGGAATGTCGCAGTCCAGCTCGCCGCTGTGCCAACGGTGCAGCAGATCGGCCAGGCAGTGGGATTCGCGACTGGCCATCAGCACCACGCGTTTGCGTTGCTCGGAGTCGGTGACTCGCCACTCCATTGAAAACTCACGAGCGATCGGAGCGAACGCCTGACGGAAACCGTCCAGATCGAAAGGCAGTGAGTCCGCGCGAATCTCGTGACGCATGAAGAACCAACCGCTCTGGTGATCCGAATGATGGTTGGCTTCAGTGATCCAGCCGTTGTAAGTGGCAAGAAAGTTACTGACCTTGGCAACAATGCCAACGCCATCGGGACAGGCAATGACCAGCCTGAAAGTGCGCATCAACGGTTACTCCGACTCAATGGGAAATGCGGCATTCTAGCCCAGCAGACAAAAGCACAGCCATCGCCATTAAGATCGAGGCGCAGCGCCAACTATGCGCGATGACGCAAACGGCGCGGCTCGCAGTCATCGGATTGTTATGCAAAGCATAAAAACCAATCGAAAAAACTTGTCCGATAAAACAGGCTTTCCGCTTGATTTAAGCCTGCGCACGGCTGCAATAGCAGTTCTTAGCCTGCGTCACATATCCTTTCAAATAGTAGTGCGGCTTTTTTACAAGGCTATATTTACTTGCGGATTACGCAGGACTATGATTGCTGCCACTTGCGTTCAAACCTATCCCAAGGAAGTCATATGTCACTTATCAATGAGTATCGCGCTACTGAAGAAGCCATCAAGGAACTTCAAGAGCGCCTGAAGTCGCTATCCGAAGACGACAAGCTGAAAAAGGAACTGGAATTCGAAGGCAAGCTGCGCGAACTCATGGGTGAATACCAGAAGTCCCTACGCGACATCATTGCCCTGCTCGATCCGGAAGCCTCTCGCAACAGCAAGAGCCCTCGCGCTGCAAAAGCTCCCGCGACCAGCAAGCGCGCCCGCCGCGTGAAGCAATATAAAAACCCACACAGCGGTGAAGTGATTGAAACCAAAGGCGGCAATCACAAGACCCTGAAAGAATGGAAAGCCCAGTGGGGCTCCGACACCGTGGAAAGCTGGGCCACCCTTCTCGGCTAAGCGGCTACGGTTTATAACGAACGCCGTTTCTCGACATTAATCATTGATGTCGGGAAACGGCGTTTTTATTTGTGCTGCACTCTTCCTTCCCCGCTCGATTCAGGCGTGGCGCACAAACATACGCCCTCCCCAAGAGTTAATTGCTCAAGCGGTAACGCTCACGCAACCCCTGACCGTACTCGCGCCATTGCTGCAACAGTTGCCGTTGTGCCGGCGTGGCGCCGATCATGAATTGCTCGATATTCGACTCGAACTGCACGAGGGTGTTGGGCGCGCCACATGCCCCATCACTCAGCCGCTGTTGGCAGAACTGACGCCATTGCGCTTGCTCGTCGACGGATAACGCTTCAGGAAAGTTACGCGCGCGGTAACGAAACAACAGCTCGTCGAGGCGCGCATCATCGAATCGGAATGGCTGTTTCGCCAGCTCCGCAGGTGACAGGCTACGGACCTGGTCGCACAGCCGCCGGTCGCGGTCCCCGAGAAAACCGTCATACAGCTGCTGCTCCGGATCATCAGTGCCAGCGAAGCGGTCTTCGCAATAGATGTCTTCGAGCTTGGTGCTCCAGATCTGCCGCTGCTCTCGAAGCATCGCTGCACGCTCATGGCAGACCGGCATATCCAGACCAAGGCGCTGGATGTCTTGCGTGCGCAAAACCTTGAGCGGCGCCACCACGGGACACTTGTTGACGTGCACCAGCTTCAAGGGCACCGGCAACTCGCCATCGGCGAGCTGGTCACGTCGGGTATACAGGCGCTGACGCAGCGTTTCAGCCGTTTCCTGCAAGAGCGGCTCCGGCCCGGCCTGCAGATCGCAGACGATCAGCGCATTGCGATTGCGCGGGTGCCAGCCCAGCGGCAGGACCACCGAGAGAAAATGCCGTGCAGCGGAGAAGCGGCCGGACACGTGCACCATGGGTTCCAGCAAGCGGATCTGCTCAAGCACCGCCTGTTTGCGGCGCAGGTTGTAGAGATAGTCGTACAGCCGCGGCTGCCGATCGCGAACGAGTCTGGCCAAGGCAATGGTCGCGCGCACATCGGATAGCGCGTCGTGCGCATTCAGATGTTCCAGCCCGTTGGCCACGCTCAGTCGTTCGAGTTTGAGCGTCACCCGCCCCTCCTCTTCAGGCCAGACCAAGCCTTCCGGGCGCAGAGCATAAGCCGTGCGTACCAGATCGATCAGATCCCAGCGGCTGTTGCCGCCCTGCCATTCACGAGCATAGGGATCGTAGAAGTTGCGGTACAGGCTGTAGCGCATCACCTCGTCGTCGAATCGCAGGCTGTTGTAACCGGCGCCGCAGGTGCCAGGCAACGACAGCTGTTGATGCAGACGATGAATGAATTCGGCCTCGCACAAGCCCTTCTGTTCGAGGGTCGCGGGGGTGATCCCAGTGACCAGGCAGGCCGCCGGATGCGGAAGGATGTCGTCGGAGGGACGGCAATAGATGTTCAGCGGCTCGCCGATTTCCTCGAGCGCCTCGTTGGTGCGGATACCCGCCACCTGCAACGGACGGTCGCGGCTGGGCGAGATTCCTGTGGTTTCGAAGTCGTACCAGAAGATGCTTGAATTCACGGGAGAGTCCTTCTCGATCAGCGCGGCAGTCTATCAGCCAGGGCGGCACATCGCCGCGTGCGTCAACCGATCTGCCCGCTCAGCATTGGGTATGCGAACGACATCCTGCAAAGGAGCAGGCACTTCGCCATAATCACCCCCCTCCGGCTTGCCCTCCGCTCAGACGACTCAGGCGCATTGCCGCAGCGGCACTTGCCGCATAGCATCGACCTTTGCCTGCCTCAGACGACTTTACCCTTGCCTTCAGCTCTCGACCGACCATCGCTGCTCGACAATAGCCATCGCGTGGAGACGCCCGAAGGCATCGATCTACTCCTGCGTCCGGCCGGGCTCGTGCCGCGCGCGCTGGCCTTTGCCATCGACCTGGCGATCCGTGCCGCCATCCTGGTGGCCCTCTTCATCATCCTGGGGATGCTGGGCAATTTTGGTATCGGTCTTGGGACGCTACTGCTGTTCCTCGTGCAATGGTGGTACATGGTGCTCTTCGAAGTACTGAACCAGGGACGTACGCCTGGCAAGTACTGGCTGGGTCTGCGAGTGGTGCATGACGATGGCACGCCGGTCGGCTGGACCTCCTCGCTGACGCGCAACCTGCTGCGCTTCGTCGATATGCTGCCGTTCGGCTATTTTCTCGGCGCACTGAGCTGCCTGGGCCACCCTGCCTTCAAGCGTCTCGGCGATCTCGCCGCAGGGACGCTGGTGGTCTACCGGGAAAGACCGCAAGCGCGCCCGACGCTGCCGGATGTGGAAGCTGCCAAACTGCCTTTTGCGTTAAGTCTCGATGAGCAACGCGCTCTTATTGCCTTCTCCGAGCGTCATGCCAGTCTTTCTGCCGAGCGGCGTCTGGAGCTGGCTTCGATCCTTGCCGAACCGCTGGCGGTTACCGGTGAGAACGCCGAGGCAAAGATCCATGGCATCGCCCGCTCACTGGTAGGCGCGCCATGAAGCAGGCCGCCTTCGAACGCCAGCATCACGCCGACTGGCATGACTTCATCAGCCAGCTGGACGCGCTGGAGCGTGGCAAGCCAAGTCCCGGCCAGGCCAGCGACTTCCCGGCCGCCTACCGCCGTCTTTGCCAACACCTGTCGCTGGCCGAATCGCGCGGCTACAGCAGCCAGCTGATCGATCAGTTGCGCCAGCTCGCCCTGCGCGGCCATCAGCAGTTCTATCGGCACCGCAGTCCATTGCTGGGGCGACTGCTCGGGTTCATCACCGGTGGCTTCGCCCGCGCGGTCCGTGAGCAGTGGCGTTACGTACTGGCAGCAAGCCTGCTGTTCTACGGCAGCCTGCTCGGCATGGCCGCTTTGGTCTTCGCTTTCCCGGAGCTTGTGTTCAGCATCCTGCCGCCGGACCAGGTCACACAGATGGAGCAGATGTACGACCCGGACGCCAGCCGCCTGGGTCGCTTCGCCGAGCGGGGCTCGGGCGACGATTGGCTGATGTTCGGCTATTACGTGATGAACAACATCGGCATCGCATTCCAGACGTTCGCCAGCGGGCTGCTGTTCGGCCTGGGTACGCTCTTCTTCCTGCTGTTCAATGGCCTGACGATCGGCGCCGTCGCGGGCCACCTGAGCGCCATCGGCTACCACCAGCCGTTCTGGTCGTTCGTCATCGGCCATGGCGCATTCGAGCTGACCGCCATCACCCTTGCCGGCGCCGCGGGGCTGCAGCTCGGCGTAGCGCTGGTGGCGCCGGGGCGCCTGACCCGCGCAGAGGCGCTGCGTCAGGCTGCCAAGCGAGGCATCCAGCTGGTCTGCGGGGCCACCCTGTTCTTGCTGATCGCTGCCTTTGTCGAGGCCTACTGGTCATCCATGACCCTGACCTCGCCCATGATCAAGTACATCGTCGGCGCGCTGCTCTGGCTGATCGTGGCCGCTTACTTCGCGTTTGCCGGGAGGGCGCAGCATGCAGCTGAGTGATGCCAGCGTCTCGATCCGCCCGCGCAGTCCATGGGAGGCGCTGGACCTCGGCACCCTGCTCGCCAGGCGCCACGCGAAGCTGCTGATGACGACCTGGGCGGCCGTGACGCTGCCGCTTTTCGGCCTGATCAGTCTGCTGCTGTGGCAGCACCCAAGTCTGGCGCTGCTGCTGTTCTGGTGGCTCAAACCCCTGTACGAGCGCTTGCCGCTGCATATCCTGTCCAAAGCACTGTTCGGTGAAACACCAGACTTTCGAGAGAGCCTGCGGGCCTTCCCCGGCCTGCTGCGGCCACAGCTGTTGGCCAGTCTCACCTGGCGTCGCCTGAGCACGACGCGCAGCTTCGACCTACCAGTGCAGCAGCTCGAGGGGCTCGACGGCAAGGCACGCAAGCAACGCCTGCTCACGCTCAGTCTGCGCAGCGGCCGCGCGCCCAGCTGGCTGACCGTGGTCGGCGTGCATCTGGAAGGAGCGCTCTGGCTCGGCCTGCTCGGCGTGCTGTATTTCCTGCTGCCGGCGCAGCTGGTACAGCGCTGGAACTGGGAGGATCTGCTCGGGCTGAGCGCCGAATGGCTCTGGCTGGAACACTTGTCCAATCTGCTCTATGCGATGGTGCTCATCGTCTGGGAGCCTATCTATGTCGCCTGTGGCTTCAGCCTCTATCTCAATCGACGCACTCATCTGGAGGCGTGGGACATAGAGCTGGCCTTCCGTCGACTGCGCCAGCGCCTGCTCAGCGCTGCACCAGCGGTGCTGCTTGCCTGTGGCCTGTTGTTCTGGCCGACAGCGCACGATGCCTGGGCAGCGGCGCCAACGGCCGACACAGCGCAACAGGGCCCGGAAAGCGAGCGTCTGCTGAATCAGCCACTGACCAGCGAGACGGCCCGCGAACGAATCGACGCGCTGCTCGACCAACCCCCCTTTCAGCACCGGGAGACGGTCACCCGTTGGCGCTTTGGTGCGCAAGACAGCCCGCAGGAGCCCGGTGCTCTGGCACGCCTGCTCGAGCGCCTGCTGCAGGGTGGCTCGCTGTGGGAAAGCCTGGAAAGTCTGGCGCAGGCACTCGAAGTCCTACTCTGGACCGCCCTGGCCTTGCTGGTCGCGCTTCTGCTGTGGCGCTACCGCGACTGGCTGCAGACTTTCGGCAGCCGCATACAGCTGCCGGCCAGGCGCCGCCAACCTGCACCCGCGCAGCTGTTCGGCCTCGACGTCGCGCCCGAAAGCCTGCCAAACGACGTTGCCAGCGAGGCCGAACGACTCTGGCAGCAGGATCCGCGCGCGTCTCTGGCACTTCTCTATCGCGGTTTGCTCAGCCGCCTGCTGCATGATTTCCAGCTGCCGTTGAGGGCCGCCCATACCGAGGGCGAGGTGCTGGCGCGCGTGCGACAGCTTCAGCGCGAACCGCTGTCGCGCTTTGCCGAGCAACTTACGCAACATTGGCAGCACCAGGCCTACGGGCACCGGAACGGCGAAGACGTGGTCCGCGACGAACTGTGTGCCGGCTGGCGCGCGCTGTTTGCCGAGGAGTCGAGGCCATGAACCGACTCCGCCCTCGCCTGCTCGCCGCGGCCGCGGTCCTGCTGATCGGTCTGCTGGTCATCTGGTTGGCCGGCAAGCTGCAATCCTATGAAGACGTCGTCGAGCACGGCCCGACCCCAGAGGCGCGCAGCAACACCTACCTGGCCGCCGAACTGTTCCTGCGCGACCTCGGCCTGCAGGTCGTGCATCAGGAAGGCATCGCCGGACTTGAGACCCTGCCCACCTCTGGCCAGACGCTGCTCCTGCTAGGTGACCGCGGCAACCTGACCCCACGGCAGACCGAGCGTCTGCTGGACTGGGCCAACGCCGGCGGCCATCTGGTCGTGGTTGCAGAGCGACTGTGGGATGAAGAGACCGGCAAAAGCGGCGACCTGCTGTTCGACCGGCTCAATCTGCAGCAGTACGCAGCTGACGATCTGGACGATGATGCGCAGACACCGCAGTCATCCACCGCCGAACAGCATCCGCAGCTGACCAAGCTGTATCTGGAGAATGAAAGTGCGCCGGCCTATCTGGCCTTCGATACCGACTTTCACCTCTATGATGCGGACAATCGCGCCCACGCCTGGGCCAACAGCGCAGGCGCCACGCACATGCTGCAACTGCAGCACGGTGACGGGCTGATCACCGCCCTGACCGATAGCTGGATCTGGCAGAACCGCAACATCGATCAGTACGACCATGCCTGGCTGCTCTGGTATCTGACTCAAGACAGCGCGGTGACTCTGGTGCACCGCAGCGAACACGACGGCTTGCTCGCACAGCTGCGCCGCCATTTCCCCGAACTTCTCACCGTGCTGGGCCTACTTGTGGCGTTCGCGCTCTGGCATGCCGGCCAACGCTTCGGCCCACTGCAGGCTCCGCTCAACCCGGCGCGTCGCCAGCTGCAGGAACACCTGCGTGGGTCGGCGGAGTTCCTGCTGCGCCATGGTCGCCAGCACAGTCTGCTGCAGCCGCTGCAACAGGACATCCAGCGCCGAGCGGGGCAACGTCATCCGGGCTTCGAACAGCTTCCGCCGAATGCCCAGCTGCCACTGCTCGCCCGTCTCTCCAGCCTGCCGATCGCCAGCATCGAGCTGGCCATGCGCCCACTGCCGCAGCAACGTCTGTCGGCTACCGAATTCACCCGACAGGTCGCCCACCTGCAAACCCTCAGGAACGCGCTATGAGCGAACATATCCCAGATTCCGGCAACCCTGCTCCGGCCTCCAACCCGGTGAGCCAGCGCCTGCGAGCCAGCCAGCTCGCCCAGGCGCTGCGCGACGAGCTGCACAAGGCGGTGATCGGCCAGGACGACGTCATCGATGGCGTTCTGACCGCGTTGATCGCCGGCGGCCACGTGCTCATCGAAGGCGTGCCGGGGCTGGGCAAGACACTGCTGGTACGGGCGCTGGCGCGCTGCTTCGGCGGCGAGTTCTCGCGCATCCAGTTCACCCCCGACCTGATGCCCAGCGACGTCACCGGCCATGCCGTCTACGACATGCAGAGCGAGCAGTTCAAGCTGCGCAAGGGGCCGGTGTTCACCAACCTTCTACTGGCCGATGAAATCAACCGTGCGCCAGCCAAGACTCAGGCCGCGCTGCTCGAAGTTATGCAGGAACGCCAGGTCACCCTGGAAGGCAAGGCCCTGGCGGTTCAGCAACCTTTTCTGGTCATGGCCACGCAGAACCCGATCGAACAGGAAGGCACCTACCCACTGCCGGAAGCTGAGCTTGACCGCTTCATGCTGATGTTGCGCATGGACTACCCGCAGGCGAACGAAGAGCTGGAGCTGGTACGCCAGGTCACCCGCTCGGCACGCGCCGACATGCTCGACGTCAGCGCCCTGCGCCAGCTGGTACAGGCCCGGGATGTGCTGGCCCTGCAGAAGATCGCCAGCGAACTGCCGCTGGACGATCAGGTACTGGACTATGCCGTGCGCCTTGCCCGCACCACTCGCAGCTGGCCGGGGCTGGCGCTGGGTGCCGGCCCCCGCGCATCGATCGCGCTGGTTCGTGGTGGTCGCGCCAGAGCGCTGCTGCGCGGCGGCGAGTTCGTCACGCCTGATGACATCAAGGGTTGCGCGCTGGCGGTACTGCGTCACCGGGTGCGCCTGTCGGCAGAGCTGGACATCGAGGGACTGTCGGTGGACCAGGTGCTGCAGCAGCTACTCGATCAGGTCGCGGCGCCACGCGCATGACGCCATCCCGTCGCCTGCTCGTTGCGCTGGCCGCGCTGGTGCTCGTGGCCGTTCCTCTTGGCGTTCTCGCCGCGTTCGGCGTCGAAGCCGGGCACTGGCAGTCCGCCTGGTGGGGCCTGTTGCTGGCGCTGGGTACGGTGACATCGCTCGACGCCTTTGCCCTGAGGCGACTGCCGTCGCCCGCGCTGCAACGCAGCCTGTCGGGAAATCTGCCACTGGGCCACTGGAGCAACGTGCAACTGCTGGTGCGCAACGCACATTCCCGCGCAATCGAGCTGGAGCTGTTCGACCACGTGCCTGAGGACATGAGCTTCGAACAGCTGCCGCAACGCATGCGCCTGCAGCCCGCCGAACATTGCCAACTCGACTACCGTCTGCGCCCGACCCGCCGCGGCCAGTTCGTCTTCCAGCACTGCGATCTTCGCCTGGCCAGCCCGCTGGGCCTCTGGCGCAGCAGACGCCAGCTTGAGCTTGTCGACGAAACCCGGGTGTATCCCGACTTCGCTCGGTTGCACGGAGCCAGCCTGCAGGCGATCGACGTCTGGTTGAATCGCCTCGGCGTCCGCCAGCAACCGCGCCGCGGGCTGGGGCTTGAATTTCACCAGCTACGTGAGTTCCGCGAGGGCGACACCCTGCGGCAGATCGACTGGAAAGCCACGGCGCGGGCACGCATGCCGATTGCCCGCGAATATCAGGACGAGCGCGACCAGCAGATCGTGCTGATGCTCGACTGCGGTCGGCGTATGCGCAGCCAGGACGCCGAACTCACGCACTTCGACCATGCCCTCAACGCTGCCCTGCTGCTGGCCTATGCCGCGTTGCGCCAGGGCGATGCCGTGGGCGCCTGCACCTTCGCCGGCGAACAGCCGCGTCACGTCACGCCGGCCAAGGGCCAACAGCAACTTCACGTGTTACTGAACGGTCTTTACGACCTGCAGCCCACCCAGCAGCCCGCAGACTACGGCGCAGCGGTCGATCGGTTGCTGGCCCGGCAACAGCGCCAGGCACTGGTTATCGTGCTGAGCAACCTGCGCGATGAGGACGATGTCGAGCTGCACGGGGCGCTGAAGCGGCTCTCACGCAAACATCGGGTGTTGTTGGTGAGCCTGCGCGAAGAAGTGCTGGACCAGCTGCGCCTGCGGCCGGTGCAGAGCCTGGACGACGCGCTCGACTACTGCGGCGCCCAGGACTACCTGAACGCCCGTCAGGCGCTGCACAAGCGCCTGGCGGCCCATGGCATGCCGGTACTCGACGTCCAGCCTTGCGATCTGGGGCCGGCACTTATCGGGCGTTATCTGGCGTGGAAGAAAACCGGGACGCTGTGAGCGCGGCTCACAGACCGTGGCAGCAGTCCTTGTCAGTAAATCGATCCGATGCCGGGCTGGCATGATGCGCCAGAGGGATGTGTAACATCGGCTGGAAACTGAAGTAGTGATGCAGGGCAGCGATCATTTCGCGGATATCCCCGGGCGGGTCGATCAGGGAAAAACCGGTGTCATAGCTGCCCGGCGTCACATCCTCGCTTGACCACAAACTGAACGCACTGAAATCCACTTGCCGCAGTTGACCGCTCTGGCCCGGAATCTTCAGGCGCATCTCGAAGCGAACACCAAGCATCATCGGATAGGGGCTGATCAGCATCAGCCCGCCCTCGGACAGGTTGCCGATGAAGCCCAGCGGCTTCTCGGTGAACCGATTGAATACGTTGAGGTAGTACGGCAACTGATGCCGCTGGATACGACGCTGGTTCGCCATGTTCATGTCGTCGGAGCCTTCAGCCTTAACCCTGCAATTCGAGTCCTGTCGGCTCAACTGCATTCCTGGCTGATACGCATCGCCAGGCGCTGTCGAGCCGCCTCTACTTCACTTTCACTGTAGTAGACGCGCTCTCCGGCTGCATCGTTACGAAAAAAACGTCCGCCAAGCTGCAGTCGCGACAACTGGCTGCGCAAGCCTTGGCATTCCTGCTCGCGCGCAGCGCGCGTCTTGCTGGCCTGCTCCCTCGCTGCCTGCTGCTCCTGCCGCCGCGCATCGAAGAATCGTTCGCTGCGCGCCTCACGCTCACGGGTCTGGTCGTCGCGTTCGACGACCTGGGGCCGAACCTCGACCTGCTCGGCTCCGGCTGCCGGGCGCTGGCCGAAGTGAACCTGTCCGTTGGCATCGGTCCAGCGATAGATCTGCGCATCTGCCAGTGCAGGCAGCAGCATGGCGGTCATCAGCAAAGCTCGCATGATCCCTCACATGGCTTTCATGAAATCAACGTTTGGCCGGCTGAACCACCGGCGGTGCCTCGGCATGATAGTGGCCCAGCTGCCTCAGCGTCTCCAGGCGCGCGCGGGCGCGATAGGCGTACTCGCTGGAAGGGTATCGCTCGACGATGAAACGATAGGTTTCGCCAGCGTCGACGAACAGGCCCTGGCGCTCCAGACACTGGCCGCGCAACAGTGAAATCTCCGGTTGGACCTGGCTGCGCGGCTTGCTACGGCGTTCTGCCTGCGAGAGTGATTGCATCACCCGCTCGCAGTTGTCGGCCTCGTAGTACTGGTAAGCCGCATCCAGATGGCGATCGAAAGCATGGCGACTGCTGCAGCCGACGGTCAGAAGACTCAGGAAAACGATGATCAGGGTGCGCATGGGTTCCTCCGTATGCCCCTGTATCGACCGAGCTGGAAAAAGCTGCAGACAGCCCGTCAGCCGGACGCAAAGAGTAGTGGTCGCCGAGCGATGACTACAACCGGCGAGCATAGTAGCCTCGGGGCCAGCCAGAAAAAGGAGCAATTGAATGATTCCGCGTCGCACCAAGATCGTCGCCACCCTGGGCCCAGCAAGCAGCTCGCCGGAGGTGTTGGAAAAGATGATCGTCGCCGGGCTGGATGTAGCCCGCCTGAATTTCTCCCACGGCAGCCCCGACGAGCATCGTGCCCGGGCCGAGCTGGTGCGTGAAATCGCCGCGCGCCACGGCCGCTTCGTCGCGCTGCTCGGAGACCTGCAGGGACCGAAGATCCGCATTGCCAAGTTCACCGACAAGCGCATTGAGCTGAAAGAAGGAGACCAGTTCCGCTTCTCCGTAACCCATCCGCGCGACGCCGGCAATCAGGAAGTGGTCGGCATCGATTACCCGGACCTGGTCAAGGATTGCGGCATCGGCGATGAGCTTCTGCTCGACGACGGCCGCGTGGTGATGCGCGTCGACAACGCCACCGCGGACGAACTGCACTGCACCGTACTGATCGGTGGCCCGCTGTCGGACAACAAGGGCATCAATCGCCGTGGCGGCGGCCTGACGGCGCCGGCGCTGACCAACAAGGACAAGGCCGACATCAAGCTGGCCGCCGACCTGCACCTGGACTACCTGGCAGTTTCCTTCCCTCGTGATGCCGCTGACATGGATCTGGCCCGCCGCCTGCGCGACGAAGCTGGCTCCGACGCCTGGCTGATCGCCAAGATCGAGCGGGCCGAAGCGGTCGCCGACGATGAGGCGCTGGATGGCCTGATCCGCGCCAGCGACGGTGTGATGGTGGCGCGCGGCGATCTCGGCGTGGAAGTTGGCGATGCCGAGCTGGTCGGCATTCAGAAGAAGATCATTCTGCACGCCCGCCGCCACAACAAGGTGGTGATCACCGCGACGCAGATGATGGAGTCGATGATCCACAGCCCGATGCCGACCCGCGCCGAGGTATCCGATGTAGCCAACGCCGTGCTGGACTACACCGATGCGGTGATGCTCTCGGCCGAAAGCGCCGCTGGCGAATACCCGATCGAAGCGATCAAGGCCATGGCCCGTGTGTGCTGCGGCGCGGAGAAGCACCCGACCAGCACCAAGTCCGGACACCGCCTCGGCCAGCAGTTCGAGCGCTGCGACGAGAGTGCGGCGCTGGCTGCGATGTACACCGCCAACCACTTCCCGGGGGTCAAGGCCATCATCGCCCTGACCGAAAGCGGCTACACACCGCTGATCATGTCGCGCATCCGGTCTTCGGTACCGATCTTCGCCTTCTCGCCACACCGCGAAACCCAGGCACGGGTCGCGCTGTTCCGCGGCGTGCAGACCATCCCGTTCGATCCGGCTGCGCTACCTGCAGAAAAGGTCAGCCAGATGGCAGTCGAGGAACTGCTCAAGCGCAACATCGTGCAGCCCGGTGACTGGGTGATCCTGACCAAGGGCGACAGCTACCACGACAGCACAGGCGGTACCAACACGATGAAGATCCTGCGCGTCGGCGATCAGTAAGGTTGGCAGGGAATCACACGAGGCCGGCTCTTTAGCCGGCCTCGTGCTGTCTGCAAGATCGAACGGGACCCAACTACCGCGGCTGAGTCGCGCTGACGAACGCGTCGCTGAATATCTGTCCACGCGGCAGGCCCGCGAGAAACAGGCGCCTGGCGCAGGCGTCGACGAACGCCGAGCCGCCGCAGAGCAGCGCGATGTCCCGCCGCGACGTTGGTCGTAGCGTCGAAAGCATGCTGTCACGCTGTTGCGCATCGACCCATTGCAGCTCCAGGTTCTCGTGCCTATCCGCCAACTCCTGCAACGGCCCGCGCAGGTAGTGCTCGTCGCGGCAAAAATGCACCAGCCTGATCGTCCCGACATGGCCTTGGCGCAGGCTCTCGCGCAACAGGCTGAACAGAGGGGCCAATCCGGTTCCCGAAGCCAGCAGCAATAAAGAGCGCTCGGACCACTCCGGCTCGTAATGCAATGCACCACCATGCAGGTCGCCCAGCCGCAGCGTGTCGCCCGCGCGCAGCTGCCGCGCGGCATCGCAGAACGCCCCCGGCCTGGAGCAATCGAGATGAAACTCCAGCCAGGACTCGTCGCCGGGAAGGCTGGCCAGCGAATACGGCCTAGCGATGCCGGCACCAGTCCACAGCAACAGGTGCTGACCTGCACGATAGCGCAGCGGCCGCTCCGGCAGCAGACGCAGGCGCAGCACGCTGCCGCTCAGCCACTCGGCGCTTTGCACCTGAGCGGGCTGCCCGTCGCGACGCGGATCGAAAACTTCTACGCCGATTTCCTCCTCGACAAGGCACTGACAGGCCAGTCGCCAGCCGGCCGCATGCTGCTCGGGCCGCAGCAGGTCGGGTTGCAGATCGCGCGGTGCTCCGTCGACACAGCGCACTAGGCAGGCGTGGCAGCTGCCGGCGCGGCAACTGTAGGGTACGGGCAAGCCGGCAGCGATCAGGGCATCGAGCAGGTTGGTAGCGGGCGCGACCGACCAGCGCTTGCCGGCGCAATGCAACTCAGGCATCGGCGGTGACCCAGGCGGGTTCGCAACGATTGCGACCACCGCGCTTGGCTCGATAAAGCGCTTCGTCGGCACGCTGCAGCGCTGCATCCAGGTCATCTCCGGCGTTCAGCAGGGTCAGGCCGATCGACAGGCTGAGATGTCCGGCTTCGATATTGGCGTCTTCCGGCTCGGCGTTGGCGAAAGCCTCCCGCAGGCGCTCACAGCACGCGGTGAACTGCTCGGCGTCGGTATTGGGCAGCAGTAGCACGAACTCCTCGCCGCCATAACGGGCCAGCACGTCGTCATCACGCAGACAGGACCGCGCCACGCTGGCAAAGGCCTGCAGCACGCGGTCTCCGGTGGCATGGCCGTGGATATCGTTGATGCGTTTGAAGTGGTCCAGATCGATGAGCGCCAGCCCCGATTGATGCCCCTTGCGCAGGCGGTTCAGGTCGCCCTCGGCGATACGCAGGAAGCGCCGCCGGTTGTATAGGCCCGTCAACTCGTCGGTAGAAGCCAGATCCTCCAGTTGACGCATCATTCCGCGCAGGGTGTCCTGATGTGCCTGCAACGCGAAACGCCGCTGGCGCATGCGCTGGCGCAAGCGATACACGTGGCCGGCGAACAGACACATCCAGATCAGCGTCACCAGCAGCACGCTGGCCTGCAGCAGGAACACATCGGTCTCGATCGGCCGCTGCAGATAGTAATCCAGGGCAGCCATGCTGACGAAGCTGACGAAAGCCAGTGCGGCGTAGCGAATGAACACCTTCGGTGGCAGGAAGACGGCAAACATCAGCACCAGCAGATAGAGCACCAGCAGCGAACCACGCGCGCTACCGAGGTTGAACAGAAAGGTCGTCAGCCACAGCAGCCCCACCAGGACCTGCGGCTCAGTCAGGCTGGGATCCTTCGAGCGCAGGTTGACGCCTCGGTGAAACAGCCAGAAGAACAGCAGCTGACTCACCACAATCAATGCCGACTGCGCCACGGCGCTGGCCACCGAGGCCTGGTAGAAGCCCCCCGCCACCGCCACCCAGGTCAGCACCAGGCCCAGACCATAGGTCACGGAGGCCAGTGCGAATCGCCGCGTAACCAATTGCTGCAATGTACGCAGATCGGTCTCGTCACGCATCGCACTCATAGGGATCCTTCCCGCTGTGGCAATTTGCCGCACTCTACGCTTACCGAAAACAAAATCCTAGCCAGCATTCCCATCGCTCCTGGTCCATCCGTGTACCGCGCAGCCTGACGCGTTATACTGCGCCGCATTTTTTCGCGGCGCGTCGACTGCCACCCCCGACGCGCCTCTTATCGCCCCGTATGAGGACGCGCTGCATGACCGTGATCAAGCAAGACGACCTGATTCAAAGCGTCGCTGACGCTTTGCAGTTCATTTCTTACTA
>LNAP01000515.1_pt1 | contig 96412 bp, 79 predicted proteins | sample 602601 | NCBI WGS metagenome assembly LNAP01 (sample SAMN02440304, study PRJNA202911) | soil metagenome | biome: Subtropical and temperate rainforests or woodlands; isolation source: soil samples (1 kg each in a 20% v/v slurry with milli Q water) were... ... | reverse complement strand
GCGACAACGGTCGCCAAAATAACAGTATCTTCAATGGAAACCAATACAGCGCCCGACGCTTGACGAGCAATCTCGCCGGTTTCGAGAACCACCGTATGCTGACCGTACTGAAACGATTTGGTCACTTTATTAAACATTACGGAATATCCTTACAATAAAAAAACCGTGAACACCACGAATTATTTCGCAGAGTCCACGGTTGCACATCATGGGGAGCCAGCCCCGAGTATCACTTACGCAAACCGAGTTTTTCGATTAGAGCGCGATACGAATCAGGATTGCGGCCCTTCAGGTAATCTAAAAGTTTGCGGCGACGGCTGACCATACGCAACAGGCCACGACGGGAATGATGGTCTTTCATGTGTGCCTTGAAGTGACCAGTCAATTCGTTAATGCGAGCCGTAAGCAGCGCTACTTGTACTTCTGGTGAGCCGGTATCGCCTTGAGCAATATCGGATTTTTTGATGTCAGCAACAGACATTTATAGCCTCTTTAACATGCGTCAGCGCCGAGGTGCCCTGACGTGAAGATTAATTAACAATACAATATATTTACTGAAGCGCTTAACATGCACCGCATGCAAAACTCGCTTCAAGATTTGGCATTATAGCGGATTAGTCAAGACTTGTTCTAAAGCCACGACACAAGCGGTTAGACTGACCCAGCCGATATCCGCCAAGTCCTTTTCAGGAGTCCCCTACCATGGGCACTATCTTACGCGCCATTTACCGTACCGCTCTGCCCCTTGCCGTACTCAGCGTGCTCGGCGCCTGCACCACTATGGCCGACATCGCGCCGGGCACGCCGGTGTCACAAATTCAGGCTAAATACGGCAACCCCACCCTATCGTGTCCAACCAGTAATGGGGGACAGCGGCTGGTCTGGTCCGGCCAGCCCTACGGCCAGTACGCTTGGGCGACGAACGTCGACAATACAGGGCGTAGCGACCAGGTCGTACCGGTACTGACCGACGCACATTTCAACGTATTAAAGCAAGGTTCCTGGACGCCAGAGAAAGTGCAATGCGAATTCGGCCCACCGGCTGAAATCAACAAAGTCGGCCTACCCTCTAGTACGCAAACTGTATGGAGCTACCGCTACCGTCAAAACGGCGTCTGGAATTCGCTCATGTATGTGTACTTCGGGCAAGACGGTTCGCACGTGACCCGCTTCCATCCTGGCCCCGACCCCATGTACGAACACAACGATAACGACTATATGGTCGGGGCCGGATCAGGGGGCGGGTTTGGGTTTGGAACCGGCTTCGGGTTTGGCGCCCGATCCGGCATCGGAGCCGGATTTGGCTCCGGCGGGGCCGGAGTCGGATTGGGTGTTGGCTTTTAGCGCCTGATATAAGGCTCTTCAGGCTTTGAAGCGCTGTCGGCATCAGGGGATGCGTTGCTGGGCTGCGACGCATGCGTTTCCCCGTATACGCCAGGAATACCCGCGTCAGGCGTTAGATCGGCCTGGGCCACCCCCGTTGCAGCCACCTCGGCGTTTTCCTGGCGCATCCGCAGCAACTTACGCGCCCGGTTCCACCGCCAGTACAACGTAACCCAACCCGACAAGCTGTACAGCACGAACAGGCCAAACAATACCAAAGGAGGATCGCTGGATACAAAGACAAAGGCTCCGACCAACACCAGCATGACCCAGAACGGCACGCTACGGCCCAGGGCAAACGACTTGCCGCTATAAAACGGCGCATTCGAGACCATGGCCAGACCGGCGTACACCGTCAGAACAAAAGCCACCCAGGCAATCGTGCCATCTTGCAGACGAAACTTGTTATCAACGGCCAGCCAGACGAAGCCGGCGACCAGCGCCGCCGCTGCCGGACTGGGCAAGCCCTGGAAAAACCGCTTATCGACCACGCCAATATTGGCGTTAAAGCGTGCCAAGCGCAAAGCCGCGCCCACCACATAAATAAATGCAGCCAGCCAGCCCCAACGCCCGAGCCCTTGCAACGACCACACATACATGACCAGCGCCGGAGCAATACCGAACGAAGTCATGTCCGACAAGGAATCGTATTGCTCACCAAAGGCCGACTGGGTATTCGTGAGGCGGGCAACCCGGCCATCCATGCCGTCAAAGACCATCGCGGCGAAAACCGCGATGGCAGCCACCTCGAACTGCCCGTTCATGGCTTGCACGACCGCATAGAAGCCTGCAAATAAATTAGCGGTAGTAAACGCGTTCGGCAGCAGGTAAATGCTGCGGCGGCGCCGGGTTTCGTCCGTTGATAAGTTAGGCATGCTTTACTCGTTAGACGCTACGGGCAGTTCGGCCAGAACTGTGCTGGTAGCTTGGACTTTGTCACCGATGGCAACGCGTGGGCGCGAACCCAACGGCAAATAGACGTCGACCCGAGAACCGAACCGAATGAAACCGTAACGCTGCCCACTGTATAAGTTATCGCCGGGCTTGGTGTAGCAAAGAATACGCTTGGCCACCAGACCCGCTACCTGTACTGCCGTAACGATATGCCCATGACTGGTGCGCTCGTTTTCAAGCGATGCTTTATCAAGCGCCGCATTAAAAAATTTACCGGCAAAGTAGTTAACGGTCAAGACCTCGCCCTTGACTGGCGAACGGTTGGAGTGAACATTAAATACATTCATGAACACGCTGATCTTCAGCGCATCGCGCTGCGCATAAGCGTCTTTAACTTCCTCAACGGCCACAATACGGCCATCGGCCGGGCTTAGCACGTTCAGATCGCCATCAGGCGCAAGGCGCGCCGGATCACGGAAAAACTGCAGCACAAACAGTGACAACAGCCAAAATGGAATGGAAGCCCAAGGCGACCAAATACTGATCAACAAGGAAATAAGCACGATGCCAGCCAGGAAAGGCCAGCCTTCGCGCGCAATAATCGGGTGGGGGTAAGGTGGTTTATTCATCGTAAGACGAAGGATAACCGAAATTTTCACCCCGACGGTGGCGTTATCGACGCTACTGCACAATCAACGCCCTGTCGAAGCATGCGGATGAGCCTTGAAGCCATTGCGAGTCAAGCACCGCGCAGCAAGCCCAGCAGCATTTTCTTGACGCTGAAACGGCGCGACAAATAGATGCGCCCCTGTTTGCAGGCAACGAAATACGTTCCGTCTTCCTTATAAATTCGCCCCGGTAAACGCGGGCCGTTTTCAGCGAGTTCGTAGTGCTCAATAACCCAACGCTGCCCGCGGTAAATCCCCTGCGGCTGAGTCAGGGCGTTGAGCCACAATTCGGTGCCGCGCAAGACATGCCAGATGCGCTCTATGGGCCAAGTCTGCCAGTCGATCAATTGCGTGTGTTCACCAGGCTCAATATTGCGGGCGCGGCGCGTTGGGGAGACGTCGGGCTGGGCAATACGCGGCGCGTTTCCGGCCTGCAAGGCTTCCAGGGCCCGGAGCAATAAGCGCACTCCAGTCTGGCTGACCAACATGTCGTGCCTGGCCGGCGATTTCATACCCAGGGCAATAGCAATACGCTCCTGGAAAATAATATCGCCGGTGTCCTCTCCCCGCTGAATATAGTGAACCGTGACCCCCGGATCCATCTTCATGTCGTAATAGTGCCAAAAATCGGGATTGGGGCCACGGTATTCGGGCAAATAGGCGGTATGCAGGTTAATGGCGCCCAGGACCGGTATGGAAAAAAGGGTTTCCTTTAATAGCTGAGACATGCCGAAGACAACAATGACGTCGGGATTGAGCGACCGCACCCACTCCCGCAAACCGGGATCTTCGCTGCTGCGCATTAAACGATAGGGAATATTCCTGTTTTTCGCGTAAAGGCTCAAGCCTTGCAAACGGCCGTGCATTCTGGACAGCAGCGCTGAACCAGCCCTGGCCCGAAAAGAAAGCGGAACACCCTTTCCGAGGCCCCGGGGCGCCGATTCAAGCAGCCCGACCAAGGTGTGGGCGGACCCGGCAAGGGGCTCCACAACGCGGGAAACCCCTTGAGTTATAAGCAATATCCGTAATTTTTTTGTCTGTGCTGATGTCACCCCAGCCTCCTTTTTTGGATGTTGTCATACCACTTTGAACAGTTCCTACTATAGTAGTGACCTGCAGCTTGTATAAGCAATGATAGTTCTGCGCGCCTCACTTTCACCGTCACAAGGTCATAGTCATGCGAAAAATTCTTACCGTATTGGGCGCCCGCCCTCAGTTCATCAAGGCCAGCGTGGTATCGGCCCAAATCGCCCTGCATCCTTTGCTCACCGAAACCGTGGTCCACACGGGCCAGCATTTTGACCGGAATATGTCGGACGTGTTTTTTGACGAGCTGGGCATGCAAAAGCCCGACCATTCGCTGGGAATCCACAGCGGCAGCCATGGCGACATGACAGGACGCATGCTGATCGAAATCGAAAAGGTGCTGATATCGGAACAGCCCGATGCGGTGCTGGTGTATGGCGACACCAACTCGACCCTGGCGGGCGCGCTGGCGGCCGCGAAGCTGCATATTCCCGTGGCCCATGTGGAAGCCGGCCTGCGTTCCTTCAACAGAAAAATGCCGGAGGAAATCAATCGCATTTTGACCGATAAAATTTCAAACTGGCTTTTTACCCCTACGGACAGCGCCAGCCAGAACCTGACAAGCGAAGGCGTCGACGCGGCATTAATCAAGCAGGTGGGCGATGTGATGTTTGATGTCGCGCTGTTTCATGGGGCGCGTGTCGACGAAAACGGCGGCGTACTGGAAACATCAGGACTAACGCCCCGGCAGTACCTGTTGGCCACGATTCACCGGGCCGAGAACACCGATGACCCCGCCCGCTTGCAAGGCATTGTGAGCGCACTGTCGAAGGTATCGCGCGACGTTCTTCCCATCGTCTGGCCGCTGCACCCGCGCACACGCCAGACACTGGCCAAGCACGGCTGGCTGGAGTCTTTGGCGCAAACGGTCAGGTTAATCGATCCGGTCGGGTATCTGGATATGGTGCAGCTCGAAAAATACGCGGCGCTGATCATGACCGATTCGGGCGGAGTGCAAAAGGAAGCGTTTTTTCATGGCGTGCCCTGCGTGACGCTGCGGGACGAGACGGAATGGGTGGAGCTGGTGCAGTCGGGCTGGAATCAGCTGGTGCCGCCTGACTCGATCGACTCGCTGGGCGCCGCGGTGACTCACGGCTTAACGGCCAACCCCGCCCGGTTTACGCCTTATGGCGACGGAACGGCGGCGAAACAAATCGCAGAGCTGCTCCAGGCTGAAAGTTAATGGCGGCCGGTCGGCGCTGAATACGTAGCGGCAAGGGCGACGGCACAACGGGCCAAAGAAAAAAATCAGGTGGGAAATGCAAAAACCCGGCCGAAGCCGGGTTTTATCACTAAGTAGACGACGCTTAGTTCTTGCTTTGATCAACCAGCTTGTTCGCTGCGATCCAGGGCATCATGGCGCGTAGTTTGCCGCCAACCTGTTCGATTTGCGATTCAGCATTGATACGGCGACGCGAAATAAGCGTGGGCGCACCGGCTGCGTTTTCCAGGATGAAGTTCTTGGCGTAGACACCGTTTTGAATGTCGCTCAGGCACTGACGCATGGCTTTGCGCGTTTCGTCGGTAACGATCTTCGGACCGGTTTCGTATTCGCCGTACTCGGCGTTGTTCGAAATCGAGTAGTTCATGTTGGCGATGCCGCCTTCGTAGATCAGGTCGACGATCAGCTTCAGTTCGTGCAAGCACTCGAAGTAAGCCATTTCGGGGGCATAGCCGGCATCAACCAGGGTTTCAAAACCGGCTTTGATCAGTTCGACCGCACCGCCGCACAAGACAGCCTGTTCGCCGAACAAGTCGGTTTCGGTTTCTTCGCGGAAGTTGGTTTCGATGATGCCCGCACGGCCGCTGCCGATAGCGCAGGCGTACGATAACGCCACGTCGCGGGCCACGCCGGACTTGTCTTGATGCACGGCGACCAGTGCTGGAACGCCGCCGCCCTGGCGGTACGTACCGCGCACGGTGTGGCCTGGCGCCTTGGGAGCGATCATGATGACGTCAACGTCGGCGCGAGGCTGAACCTGGCCGTAGTGCACGTTGAAACCATGGGCGAACGCCAATGCGGCGCCGGCTTTCATGTTGGCTTCGATCTGATTGCGATAGACTTCAGCGATATTCTCGTCGGGCAACAAGATCATGACCAGGTCGGCGCCTTTGACGGCGTCGGCCACTTCAGCCACTTTCAGGCCGGCATTGGCCGCTTTGTTCCAGGAAGCACCGCTTTTACGCAAGCCCACCACCACGTTAATACCCGACTCGTGCAGGTTCAGCGCATGCGCGTGGCCTTGCGAACCGTAGCCGATAATGGCGACGGTTTTGCCTTTGATTAAAGAAAGATCACAATCCTTGTCGTAAAACACTTTCATTTCTAGAGCTCCAATACTAAGCGTATTTTTATTTGAACCGGGGTTCGGATTATTCAAGATTTAAGATTTTCAGTACATCAGCGCAGGCTCGCCAACAACTACGTGGCCTGCGCATTGATTACAACTTCAGAACGCGCTCGCCCCGGCCGATGCCCGAGACGCCTGTGCGTACCGTTTCCAAAATGGAACTGCGATCGAGCGCGCCGATGAAGGCCTCGATTTTTTCCTGGACGCCGGTCAATTCGATCGTGTAGACCTTGTCGGTGACGTCAATAATACGGCCACGGAAAATGTCGGCCATGCGTTTCATTTCTTCGCGCTCTTTACCCACCGCCCGCACCTTGATCAGCATGAGCTCGCGCTCGATATGCGGACCCTCGGACAGGTCAACGACCTTGACCACATCGACCAGCCGATTCAAGTGCTTGGTGATCTGCTCGATGACTTCGTCGGAACCGGCGGTCACGATGGTCATGCGCGACAAGGTCGAATCTTCGGTGGGTGCAACGGTCAGGGTTTCAATGTTGTAGCCGCGCGCGGAAAACAGCCCCACCACTCGCGATAGCGCACCGGGCTCGTTTTCTAGAAGGATGGAAATTACATGTTTCATTTTTCTGTCCTTATAGATCTTCAGCGCCGAGCAGCATCTCGGTCAGGCCGCGCCCGGCTTTCACCATGGGCCAGACGTTTTCGGTTTGGTCCGTGATGAAGTCAAGAAACACCAGGCGGTCTTTATGCTTGCCGAAGGCTTCGCGAATGGCCGGCTCGACATCGGCCGGTTTGTCGATGCGCAGCCCCACATGGCCGTAGCTTTCGACCAGCTTGACGAAATCGGGCAACGCCTCGACATACGATTCGGAATAGCGCGAGCCGTAATCGATTTGCTGCCATTGGCGCACCATGCCCAGATAGCGGTTATTCAGGCAAAGAATCTTGGGCGTCAGATGGTATTGCTTGCAGGTGGACAATTCCTGGATATTCATCTGAATCGACCCTTCGCCCGTAATAACGGCAACATCGCGATCCGGATTGGCCATTTGAACGCCCATGGCATAAGGCAAACCTACGCCCATGGTGCCCAGGCCGCCGGAATTGATCCAGCGACGCGGCTCATCGAAGCGGTAGTATTGCGCCGCCCACATTTGATGCTGACCGACGTCGGACGTAACGAAGGCATTGCCGCCCGTTATTTCCCACAATTTTTCAACCACGAACTGCGGCTTGATCAGCGTATCGGAGCCGGCGTATTTCAGGCATTCCTTGCCGCGCCAGGTATCGATCTGCTGCCACCACTTGGCCAGCGCCGGCTTGTTCGGCGGCGTTTCCGCCGCTCCCTGGCGGTACAAGCTGTTGAGTTCTTGCAGAACATCCTGGACGTTGCCGACAATGGGAACATCGACACGCACGCGCTTTGAAATAGAGGACGGGTCGATATCGATATGGACGATCTTGCGCTGAGGCTGGGAAAAATGCTTGGGATTGCCAATGACACGGTCGTCGAACCGGGCCCCTACCGCAATCAGCACATCGCAATGTTGCATGGCCATATTGGCTTCATAGGTGCCATGCATGCCGGGCATGCCGACAAACTTGTCATTGCTGGCCGGGAATGCGCCCAGCCCCATCAAGGTGTTGGTGCATGGCGCGCCCACCAGCTCGACCAGCTCGCGCAGTTCGGCCGATGCATTGGACAACACCACACCGCCGCCCGAGTAAATCATGGGGCGCTCGGCCGCCAGCAGCAACTGCACCGCTTTTTTGATTTGCCCCTGGTGCCCCTTGACCACCGGCGCATACGAGCGCATTTGCACTTCGCCGCGTGGCGGCGTGAACTTGCATTTGGCCACCGTGATGTCTTTGGGGATATCCACCAGAACAGGGCCGGGACGGCCGGTTTTGGCAATATAGAACGCCCGGCGCATGGTCTCGGCCAGGTCTTTGACGTCGCGTACTAAAAAGTTGTGTTTAACGCAGGGACGGGTAATACCGACCGCGTCGCACTCCTGGAAGGCGTCTTCGCCAATTGCCTGACTGGGCACTTGACCGCTGATGATCACCATGGGAATGGAGTCCATATAGGCGGTGGCAATACCGGTAATGGCATTGGTCAGCCCAGGGCCGCTGGTAACCAGCGCAACGCCGACTTTGTCGGAGGAGCGGGAATACGCGTCGGCCGCATGCACAGCGGCCTGCTCGTGGCGCACCAGGATGTGCTTGAAATTTTCTTGTTTATAGATAGCGTCGTAAATGTACAAAACCGCGCCGCCAGGGTAACCAAACACATGGTCTACGCCTTGTTCGGCCAGGCAATGCACGACGATATCGGCACCATTGAGTTCCATCATGAATTCCTTTCGTAACCAGTACTTATGCCCCAACTGGCCAACCAAAGCCTGAGCTGAACCGAATGCAGCAACATAAACCGGCGCTTCATGATTCACGGAACCATTCCGCCCAGATACATAGCCAACCCGGCACGCACTCGTTGAAACGCAGTACGAGCGTTCACCATGAACGCGGGAGGTAGAAACGGAAGCCTTGGCAACACACGCTTGTGGCGCGGCCTACAGCAATTAATACAGGCATAAAAAACCGGGCGGATGGCCCGGACGACAGTGCCTTTGAGAACCCATTAAGGATAAATAAATAAGTCCAGCCAGTACTTTACTGCTTTGCACCATTCAAATCAACTCGCAGCGGATTGCGCGAGGGGAAAACCCGAGTGCACAAAACGCAATGGATGCATTACAAAGGGAAAGACAAAATGTAAACATCCTTAACCGGCACAGGAAAATGCGTCGACGCGCAATGACTCTTCCACCAAACGCCCCCACTGCCCCCTTGCACTCACCGTTCAGTCAGCACGCGCCGGTCCGCCACGCACTGCGCCGTCAAGGCGCGGCTCTGGCGGCGTTCCTTCCTTCATCGAATATTGCCGTGCCTATAGGTGCAAATTGACCTTTCATCCGGTATTCTTGTCGCAAGCACTTGCCGGAAAAAACCAAAGGGCCGCAGAGCACCAGTGAACCAGGCTACAAAATTTCTCACAACTAATAGTGTTACTTATAGGAGACACGCATGAAGTTTATGACCAAGCTTTCTACGGTACTTGCCGTCACGCTGCTGCCAGTGGCTGTTTCGCTGGCCGCGCCCGCCAAAGTCATGGCCCCCGGCGGCCCAGGTGGCGGCTACGATGCCGCGGCCCGTGTTCCGCTGCAAGTCATGCAGCAAACCGGCATTTTTACCGACGGGTTCCAAGTCACTAATAAAGGCGGCGCCGGCGGCACGATTGGGCTGGCCGAATTTGCGCGCACCAGCAAGGGCGACGACAACGCCATTATGTCAATGGGCTCCATTCTCGTGGGCGCCATCATCCTGAACAAATCGCCCGTCACGCTTGACGATGTCGTGCCGCTGGTACGCCTGACGGACGATGCCGGCGTCGTTGCCGTGCCGCCCAATTCCCCCATCAAAACCATCGACGACGTCATCAAGGCATTAAAAGCCGATCCGGGCGCGCTATCGATCAGCGGCGGCTCAATCGGCGGCGTCGACCATGTAGCCGCGGCGCTGCTGGCCAAAGCGGCGGGCGTTCCGGCATCGAAGCTGAATTACATCCCCTACCCCAGCGGCGCCGAAGCAGTCACCTCGCTGGCCAGCAATCAAACCAAGGTATCCATTTCGGGCGTATCCGAATTCAAGCCCTATGCCGACCAGGGACGCATCCGCATTATTGCGGTGACCTCCGATAAACGCATAGACGGCCTGGACGTCCCCACCCTCAAAGAATCGGGCGTCGATGTCGTCATCGGCAACTGGCGCGGTATTCTCGGTGCCCCCGGAATGTCCAAGGAAGGCCGTGCAATGTGGCTCGATCGCTACACAAAGCTGCATAACACTCCTGAATGGAAAAAAACCCTGGCCGACCAGGGCTGGACTGATGCCTTCCTGGCGGGCGACGACTTCGCCGCCTTCCTTGACCAGGAAAAAATCCGCCAGGCCGAAGTATTGAAGGACGTCGGCCTGATTAAATAAGCCGCTAATCAGCATACCCGTCCTCACTAAACCATAGTAGAAACGATTCAAAAAGGCAGACCAGAGAAGACCGCGCCACGCCGCGGTCTTCTCGACTGGAGAGTCACATGAACCCACAATTGCGCCGCCCCTGGTGGCTCGGCCTGGCCGTCATCGCCATCGGCGGCCTTTGGCTGTATCAAGGACAAAGCCTGCCTCAATTGGGCGGCTACGCCGCACTGGGCCCCGGTTTTTTTGTATCGATCATCGGCGCATTGCTCATGATTTGCGGCGTCGTCCTGCTTATTCAGATCGCACGAGGCGAACCCTTCGAACCTCAAGATTCCGAAGACGCGGAATCCGAATCAAAAGCATCGTGGCCGGCCTTCTTCTATGCCGCCGCCGGATGCTCCGTACCTTTGCTCACCATGATCCCCCTGGGCTTTCCGTTAACCGCCATGTTTTCGTTCGCGCTGGTTACCCGAGCCTTCGGATCGAAGCGGATCGTCATGGATTGCGCAATCGGACTGGTTCTGGGCCTTATTTGCTGGGTTGGCTTTTCCAAGCTGGGCGTAAGTCTCGGTGGTATTTTGCCGTTGGCAGGATGGTAGAAAAATGGATTCATTCAACGCGTTAATGACGGGTTTTGGCATTGCGCTTCAGCCTATCAACCTATTTTGGGCCTTTCTGGGCTCTATGCTGGGAACCGCCATCGGCGTGCTGCCGGGCATCGGTCCGGCACTGACCATCGCCCTGCTGCTGCCAGTGACGGTGCAAATTGCGCCAACAGCAGCCTTCATTATGTTTGCCGGCGTTCTGTATGGCGCCATGTACGGCGGCTCCACTACCTCGATCTTGCTCAACACGCCGGGCGAAAGCGGCTCCATGATGACCGCGCTGGAAGGCAATAAAATGGCCAAGGCCGGGCGAGGCGCCGCCGCGCTGGCCACCGCGGCCATCGGCTCGTTCGTTGCCGGCACCATTGCCACCATCGCCATGACCTTCCTGGCGCCGGCCATCGCCGAACTGGCATTCATCTTCGGCGCCGCCGACTACTTCGCCCTGATGATCCTGGCGTTCACTTCGGTCTCCGTCGTCATGGGCACATCGCGCGTACGCGGTTTCATTGCGTTGCTGCTTGGCCTGGCATTGGGGGTGGTCGGTATCGACGCCCAAACCGGCCAGGCGCGGCTGGCCTTTGGCAGCGCCGACTTGCTCGACGGCGTCGAACTGACCGTTGTGCTGGTGTCGCTTTTCGCCATCGGCGAAATCCTTTACGTCGCCAGCCGCTACCGCAAATCGGCGCCGAAAATCAATCCGCTTTCCGGCGGCAAATGGATGAGCACCGAAGACTGGAAACGCTCCTGGAAACCCTGGCTACGCGGTACAGCGCTGGGCTTTCCCATTGGCGCCTTGCCTGCGGGCGGCTCTGAAATCCCCACCTTCCTGTCCTATACCATCGAACGCCAACTGACCAAGCACCCTGAAGAGTTCGGCCACGGCGCCATCGAAGGCGTAGCCGGCCCCGAAGCGGCCAATAACGCCGCCGCCGCGGGCGTACTCGTCCCCTTGCTGACGCTGGGCCTTCCCACCTCGGCAACGGCCGCCGTGCTGCTTGCCGCCTTCCAGAGCTATGGCTTGCAGCCAGGGCCGTTCTTGTTCACCAACAGCTCCGACCTGGTCTGGGCGCTGATCGCCTCGCTGTATATCGGCAACATCATGCTCTTGGTCCTCAACCTGCCGCTGGTCGGCCTTTGGGTACGCCTGCTGCTTATTCCGCGCCCTTATCTTTATGCCGGTATTCTTATATTTGCCATGGTCGGGATCTGGGGAGTGGCCACGTCGTGGATGGACCTGATGATCATGTTCGGCGTCGGCCTGGCGGGTTACGTCATGCGGGTTTACGATTTTCCGATCGCTCCGGTGCTGATTGGTCTTATCCTGGGCCCGATGGCAGAGACACAATTGCGCCGCGCCCTGGCCATCGGTCAAGGCGACCCCATGGCCTTGTTGTCTACGCCATTGTCCATCGGGCTGCTGATTACCTCGGCCATCATGTTGCTTCTGCCCATCGTGCTTAAACGCCTGAAGGCATCCAGCTAAACCAGCACGATTGCACCGCCGCTCTGGCGGCGCAACCGCTCTTGCCTTATAAAAAACGCACCAGAACGCCAGCAGACGCAATGAGCCCGCAGATTGCACCTATACTTGCCCTAACTTGTTTATACCTTGTTTTATATGGCAACACGCTTACCGCAACTGCAGCGTTTTTTCTATAGCCATTATTTCTCGGGCGGCCTGCGCCAGGCTATTGGCGTATTGCTGCCCGCCTTGCTGCTGGGCGGCGTACTGCAGTTGTACAGCATCGGCATGGTCACCGCCGTTGGCGCCGCCTGCGTCGCAACCGTGGACCAGCCCGGGGGCCCAAGGCGCTATGGCACGAACACCATGCTTGGCGCGCTGTTGCTCGGCACCCTTACCGCCGCCCTGACCGGCCTGGCATCATCGTACCCCGCGGCAATCTGGCTTCTGGTTCCCTGCCTGGTGTTTGCCTTTTCCATGTTCAGCGTTTACGGCAAGCTGGGCGGGCTGCTCGGATTCGCCTGCCTGTTGATCATGGTGCTGACCATGCGCACGCCGCTTAATCCCCATGAAGTACTTGTTCATACCCTGTTTTCGTTTATGGGCGGCGTCTTTTATTTTATTTACAGCTTTATTCTGCGCCGCCTGCTCCGGTTCCGCGAAGAACGGCAAACCTTGTCGACCGCGCTTTTCGCCACGGCCGACTACATCAACGCCCGTTCTGCGTTTTACGATGTCAACCAGGACCTTGAAACCAGTTACCGCAACCTGATCCGCACACAGGCCCTGATGACGGAAAAACACCAGGCCGCCCGCGACGTCGTTCTGCGCGAACACCCCAAAGACGGAACAAGCCAGGATCCGCATCGAATTGCCGCCCTGAATATATTCATTGATATGGTGGCGTTATTGGACCACCTGATCGCCACGCACACCGACTACGCCACACTGCGCCGTCGCCTGCCGGACAGCGATTTCCTGCTCTTTGCCCGCGACGCCCTGCGTAAACTGTCGAATAATGTAGCCAGCATCGCATTGAACATCGCGCGCAATCAACGTGTTCATGAACGCAACACCGCCAAGGCTGAACTGCGGGCCATTGAATACGAACTTGAACAGTATCGCCACAACGGCCTTGTACAGACCGACCCGGAAATCTATGCCTTACTGGTTCAAATATTGCGCCGTTTGCGCAATGTAAGCCGAACAGTCGATCGCATGGCCGAGCACACCTTCCATAGTTCCGATGCCGCGCTGGTCGACCAGCGCCTGGATCGGTCGCTGGACCGTTTCCTTACCCATCAAGAATTGCGCCTGGGCCAACTGACCAGCAATCTGCGCTTCGACTCATCGCACTTTCGCTATGCGCTGCGCGTTACGATCGCCACGCTGCTGGCCATGACCCTGACCACGCTGATTCAGGAATTTATGCCGCAACAGGGACTCACCCAGGAATTGGGCACCCACAGCTACTGGATTATCTTGACGATCGTGATCGTCATGAAACCGGGGTTTGCCTTGACACGGCAACGCAACGGCTGGCGGCTGGCCGGCACCTTGATCGGATGCGCGCTGGCGCTTGGGCTGTTCAACCTGACCCAAAATGTGGACGTGTACTTTGCCGTACTCGTGATCAGTTGCATCCTGGGCTACAGCCTGATCCAGCTGAACTTCATGGCGGCTGCCATTTCAAATACGCTTTTCGTCTTGCTGGTGTTTCACTTCTTATCGCCCACCAACCATTTTGTTATTGGCGAACGCTTGTTCGATACGGCCATCGGCTGCGGCATCGCCCTGCTCTGCAGTTATATCTTGCCTTGGTGGGAACACAGTTTTATGGCTTCGCTGGCCAATGCGGCGAAAAACGCCAATCAAAAATACCTGCATGCCGGCCTGCGTTATGCCCGGTTATGCCGTGCTCAGCGGCACGCGGCCGACGCCGCCCCAGACGAGCAAAACACGCTTGATGCACAACTGCTTGATGCCGACCTCGCCTATCGCCTGGCGCGTAAAAACGCACATATTGCCTTCGGCAACTTTGCCTCGGCTTTTTACCGCATGATGGATGAACCCATCAAACGCCAGAGAAACGCCCCGGAACTGAATAACCTGCTGATTCAAAACCATGTACTTGGGTCGCAGATCAGCGCCGCCATTCCGGTGTTGGCCGAACTGCCGGCCGTGCCCGACGGCATACAAGGTTCGCTTGAGGCCGTCGAGCTTCTACTTGACGACCGGGACGCCGAGCCGCCCGTATCGATAGAAACCGAAGGCGACTTTGCCAGCCTGGCGTATCCGCTGCGACAAATGGTCAGGGCGACGCAACTTATACGCCAGGAAATGCGCGGCCTGAGCACACCGTTGCCACAGTAACCTTGCCGCGGCTTGCGCAACGCCCGGGCGACAGCCTGCTGGCGCCCGGTAAATACCAAGTCAGCTGCTTACTGCAACGGCTCCAGGTTGCGTCGAAACACCAGCTTGGTCGGCGTGGATTCGGCCGCCTCGAAGGCATAGCCTTCACGATCGAACGCCTGCAAGGCTTCCGGCTTGGCGATTCGCTTCTCAATGACATAACGCGCCATCAGGCCACGCGCACGCTTGGCGTGAAAACTGATCACCTTCCAAACGCCGTTTTTATAATCCTGAAACACACATTGCACGACGGTAGCTTTCAAGACCTTAAGGTCGACCGCCTTGAAATACTCCTCGGAGGCCAGGTTCAGCACCACCGGATGATGCCGGCCATGCAGGCGTTCATTTAAATAATCGGCAATTTGCGACCCCCAATACGCATACAAATTGCTGCCGTGCCCGTTGGCCAGGCGCGTGCCCATTTCCAGACGGTAAGGTTGCATTAAGTCGAGCGGGCGCAACACCCCATACAAGCCGCTTAACAAGGCAACGTGCTCTTGCGCCCACTCAAGCCGCGCCTCGGAAAGGCTTTTTGCATCCAGCCCTTCGTACACGTCGCCATTAAACGCCAGGATGGCCGGACGTGAATTGGTTTGTGTAAAACGCGGCTTCCAGGCGGCGTAGCGGTCCACATTCAATTGCGCCAGCGCGTCGCTTAACTTCATTAACGCGGCGATCTCGGAGGCCGACTTCTTTTTTAGAATTTCAATCAGACCCGAAGCCTGCTTGACGAACAAGGGCTGGGTATGCAAGGTGGTGTGCAAAGGAGAATCGTAATCCAGCTTTTTAGCCGGGGACAATAACAGCAACATGCGTTCGTTACCTTATAACTGATTAGTTTTTAGTCAGGGCCGGGCCCATAAAAAGCGTCCCGGCCCTGTTTTACCGTACAAAACCCCATCTACCTGGATGGGCTACAACAGAAAAAATGCTGGCCGCACTTAGCGCGCCGTCCAGCCGCCATCCAGCGTCAATGTCGTCCCCGTCATTTGATCGGCCGACTCGGAAGCCAAAAATACGGCCGCCCCACCCAATTGTTTGGTGGTTACAAACTGCAGCGACGGCTGTTTTTCAAACAGCAGTTCTTTCGCCGCCGCTTCAATATCGATGTTTTTTTCTTTCGCAATGGCGACAATCTGTTTTTCAACCAGGGGCGTGCGCACCCATCCCGGGCAAATCGCATTGCAGGTGATGCCGGAACCGGCGTTTTCAAGCGCCGTGACCTTGGTCAGGCCCACCACGCCATGCTTGGCCGCGACATAGGCCGACTTATGGACCGAAGCGACCAGGCCGTGTGCCGAAGCGATGTTGATGATGCGCCCCCAACCTTGCTTTTGCATATGCGGCAACGCCGCTGCCGTGCCATGAAACACCGCCGACAAGTTTAAAGCGATGATCGCATCCCACTTATCAATCGGAAAATTCTCGATGGCATCCGTATGCTGAATACCCGCGTTATTGACCAGGATGTCGATACTCCCCATTGCCTGCACGGATTTTTCGATAAACTCGCGAGTTGCCTGGGCATTCATAAGGTCGGCATTGATGTAGCAGGCCTTGACATCGAACTCCAGCTCGATGTTGACCCGTTCTTTTTCAATTTCCGCCGCATCGCCAAAACCGTTGATGACCACATTGGCCCCGTTCGCCGCCAGCTCACGCGCGATGGCCATTCCGATGCCGCTGGTGGAGCCAGTAATCACTGCATTTTTACCTGTAAGCATTTTGCACCTTTCCTTGAGTATCGACGTATTATTTCAGGCTGCCCTAAGCACCAACAGGAATGACAGCCATGTCAAAAAACCTGTCTTTCGGCGAATAGTGTAACGCCCGGAAGCACGGCTGCCTGCTTGCTCGGGCCACCCGTTATGCAAAGATTTAATTTCCTTGCTAGAATAGCGAACTTCGATCGACTATCGTAGCAAGGACAGGTGGCAGAGTGGTCGAATGCGCTGGACTCGAAATCCAGTGTACGTTTAGGCGTACCGTGAGTTCGAATCTCACCCTGTCCGCCAGTATTAGTGAAAAAGCCCTTGAAGTTTTCAAGGGCTTTTTTGTTTCAAGGCTCATCGGCAGGCCTTGCACTGGAACGCTGGCGCGACTCCTGAAGATCCCGGTAGAATTTTAAAAAAAAGTAAGCCGTTATTCCGTTTCCTTTGTAGTCTTCCTTGGCAAGTCTTTTGTACTCACCCGCAGGATAACGGCCTTCGACGGCCAAAGGACTAACGCGGCCTATCAGCTTCAAACGTCCCCAGTGAAGCGCCTTCCACACGAGCTTAAGCTGGTTCAGCTTTAAGCCGACGAGCAGATTCATCAACGCATTATCAGACGCATTTCCCAGGGACTCTGGCTTATTTTCTGCCGAAATGCTGGCGGCATAGTTATCCTTCACAAATCCGACATAATACGATTGACGATCTTTTCGTACCGCTAAAGGCACGCCTTCCCAACTCTGGACGAACTCCTTATCCCATAACGGCAACCACCAGTCATAGCCAAAAAACTCGTAAACCCGGACGGAATTTCCGGTAAATTTGGCCTGACGCTCTTGCCATTCCCATATTTCATAGCCGCTGGCAAAGCTTTCACCATCGATGACACCGTCCGCCTTGGCCGCCGAATGTATGCGTTGCGCCCAAAAACTGACGGGCTGATGGCTCACCCTATGCAACGGCGCCAACGTGTAATGCAACGAAAATACCGCATGCTGCAAATCAGGCGCCGTCGCCGGCACGCCCGGATAGGCATTATCAGGCGGAATAAACCCGCCAGCGCCATGCCCGGGCACAAAGATGCACCCTGATTCGACGATGCCTTTTTCCTTAAGGATTTTAACGGCCAGCCAATCCTGCATATGAGCTATGCTGCTCCAGCCCGACGCCCATGCCTGGTATTGCTTGAGCAACTCGGTTTGCCAAGCCTGCTGCCATAACGCCTTGCTGTACTCGACAAAATACCACTTCAGCCCCAGTGCGCCAGCTACCTGCTGACTGTATTGAGACTGTTTATTACCTGGCAGTCCATACGTAAATGTCAAAACATTGTCGTAGTTGAGGTTTTTCAAGCATGTAGCGATCAGCCTCGAGTCGTAACCGCCGCTAAGCGGTATGGCGATCTGCCTTCCGTTGGCATAGTCGACCAAGCGTTTCATGCTATTGAGAGTGGCCGTATTTAGCTGGGCCCGCAGCTCAGCCACATCGTATTGCTGCGGCTCCGTGTAACGAAAACGATAATACCGATGCAGCGTGACCGACACCCCGTCCACGCCGGACGTGCAAACCAGACACTCCGACGCCTGAAGTTGTTTCACCGTGGCAAACAGCGTATCGCGGCCAGTCACATAACCTACCAGTTGAAATTCTTCGGACGCAATCGCTTCCATGACGTGATCGTCCATCTGCTGGCGTAGCCATTCGGCGTCATCGCTTAGGTAGAGCTTCCCTTGATGCTGGCCATAAAACAACGGAATCGAGCGTACCAAGTCCACAACGGCAACCAGGCGCATGCCATCTTGCTTGACCAAGGCATAAAAACCGTTGAATTTTTCAAGTCCCGATTGCAATTCCGTATCAGACCAACCGCCGAAAACAGCAGCCAGTTGATCCGGGCTTATCTTGTCCTTATCGACATAAACACATCCACGGACAGAAAGGGATGCATCAACCGAAGAAATCGATTTCCATCCGACGGACGATAAGTGCACGACAAAATCAGTCATTGATAAGCCTTGCGAAAGAGTGTCCAGTAACGTGCCGCCACCAGGGCACCTGTAACTGGCAGCGCCCACATCCAGAGATCGGTGCCATTAACCAGCCACAAGGCAAGTACCACAGGAAGCACGCACACCAGCGAAACGGCCAGCGCCAGCAAAGTCGGTTTGATAAGCGTTGAAACGGGATTATCCGACTTGATTATGATCCAAATCAAAAAGCCAATCCAGCATAAAGTACTTACTAATGAAAACAATATGACGCTCAGCATCAGATCATTCAGCCAAGCGCCAATCCCGATGGCCATCACCCGGACCATAAGCAGGACAACCTGAAAAACCAACCCTTGCCGCTGTTCTTCCATGACCGAAAATAATGTGCTTAAGGGCGAAGTGATAAAAGTTATATAAAGCCATGGCGCCATCCAGCGGGCAAATTCCCCGGCCATTTCCCACTGATCGCCAAACACCACGGTGAAGAGTTGAGGCCCTGCCACGATAAGAATCAATGCCATCGGCATGGCGACGTGCGCCAACTTGTCGTGAACACTAATAACCAATGACCCCAGGCGTCCTTCACGGTACGCTTCGGCAGCATTGGAAAAAAACACATTGCCGATTGCCTGCCCCACAATCGACATCGGTATGGCCAGCACCCGAAGCGCCAATGCATAAAGGCCCGCCGCACTGGCGCTGAATAAGGCTGCAAACATTAACGGGGGCAACTGCTGGCCTGCCACATTAAAGACGCCACCCCACGTAGAAAAGAGTGGAAATTTCCGATAGCGAGCGGCCACGCGGCATATCCCATACCAGCTTATGCCCTTGAACTCCGGTCGTGACAGCGCTGATTTAGCCAAAGTGATACTGCCCATCCCTTGCCCTCCGGCATGGCCAAACAACAGCGTAATGCCACCTGCTTTAACCCCCAAAATCTGAATGGCCAGCGTGGTTAATGTTTGGCGAATGCGGGTGCGAGCAATCGTCGAAAACTGCTTTGTGCGAATCGCCCAGAAGCTGAATACCTGATAGGTTCCCATCAGCGCCACACCCACAGGCAATAACCACAGAAACCCCGCCAGTCTAGGCACACCCAGTCTGTGCGCAATGAAGTCGCCGGCAAACCATACAATCAGCGCGGACAGTGCGGTCATGCCCACCACCACACCCAAACTAAGCACCACCACATGGGCGGCTTCTTGCTCGTCTTCGGGCAAAGGAATGGCCAGCTCGTACCGCAAGCTCGCCACCACCGCGAACACGCCCAATAGCCCGCCATACACCGCCAGCAAGCCGAAATCGTCGGGACCGTAAAAGCGCGTCAATAAAGGCGCGGCCAGAACCATGAGAAGTTGCGACCCTGCCGTTCCACCCACCAGCAGGCTAACGCCGCGGGCAAACTGGTTTTTCGGCAACAGCCGTATTACATGCGCTTTAAACGATTTCATCACAATCAGACTGCGCAGGAAGTGGCAAGGATCTGAATCCTATCGTCATAGGTATCGGCTGCGGGTCAACATCGACGAAGTCAATCATACGGACGTCCTGTTTAATTAATTATTATTGCGCCATCCATTACCGCATCAGCCAGCATGCCGAACCCATTATAGCGGTCACCAAAGCCCGATGGTTTTCTCTTTCTTGGTCAATTTAAGCCATTCGATTCGTAAAAAGTCGCCGGCGGATCAAGATTTAAAAACGGTGCGCGCGTATAGCGGCGCCGCTTAGTAAATACAGTCTTAACGGCGACACTTATATCTGCTATTCTGGGGTAACAATAAAAACATGGGTGCTTACGCGCTATCGCGTAAACACTCGTTGCAATTGGCTGTAGTCATACTGAAAAACTCTTCAATACGGCCTTTGGGACCGCTCCCGCACTATGAGCTTGTCGGTTATTTTTTGTATCGACTGAAAATGTCCTCTTAACCGTTAAGTCTTTATCTGATATGCTTCCTGATATATCAAACGGTATTGCAGTCCTCAAAGTTTCACTTGTAGTCAGCAACAACTGAAATGCAGGCCTTACCAAGCGGCACAAGGCTTGAATAAGAAAAAAGACAGGAGGTCAGTTTGTATATTCAGCCCGACAACTCTTGCGTCAAATCAGAATACCCAAGACGCCATTTGACCGCTAATCGCCTGGAAGAATGCACAGCGGACTGGTATGTGGCCTACACCCAGGCCCGCCAGGAAGAAATTGCGGTCGCCAACCTGCAACGGCAAAACTTCGACACCTACCTGCCTTTATTCAAAATTTTAAAAAAGCACGGTAAAAGCACGGCAATTAATTCTTCCCCCCCGGCAAAAAATACGCAAATCACGGGCGCAACGGCACATTCTTCCGATGCCCATCCGCTCCTGGCGTTCGAACCCATGTTTCCCCGCTATGTTTTCTTTCGGCCTTCCCGCCGGGGGCAATCCATATCCACGGTCAGATCCACGCGCGGCGTTCATAGCGTATTGATGTTCGGTACAAATCTCGCTGTCATTCAGCACGAGGTGTTACAGGCCATTCGCCACCGCGAGCATCAGCGCAACCAGGCATCCACCGAAATCATCAGCCCGTTTCAGCCGGGCAGCCATGTGCGTTTTCGAGATCCGGCTTTCCACAGCCTCGACGGTCTCGTGCAATCGGTTTCCGCGCAGCGTATCGTGCTATTGCTTGAAATCCTGGGTCGCGAGAAAACCGTTAGCGTGCAGCACCATCAGGTAGAACTTGCTTAAATCCGCCGCCAAAAGGCGTCTAAACGACGACAAGGCGGCCAAAAGTAAAAAACCAGCATATTGATACACGCAGTACAAGCAGCAGAACGATTCAACGTAGTAAAGAAACAATGGCGATAAAGGCGGCCGGCGACAATACCTTATGTGGTTGCGTTGCGGCAACGCAGCAAGACGTGTTTTGGCGAAGAGTGCTTTTGCTGGATTAGCAAAAAACACTGCGGTAGCCTGCACAGCGTATTTTTCCGGGCGGAATGCGTCCCCCTCGATTCCAACCGACCAAGCCTTTATTCATGTAGCGACCATCTTGTTTTAAAAGTGGATCCGATGAAAGCACTAGCCCGTTCTTCCTCGCCCCTCTCGCCCACGCGTTTTGGCGCCCTGTGTGCCGCAATCGGCGTGGCTCTTCTGCTTTCCGCGTGCAGTATGTCGCCCGGTATCTACATGGGTAAACCCGGCGACGTTGCAACAGCACTTGAAAACTCAGCCCCGCCGGGGGCGCTAACGCCGATCACGCCTGAACTCATTAATCAGCAACAGAGCGCGGAATCGACCGTTGTGAAAGCGGACGTGAAACGCTTGTTCGGAGTAAGCAGCGCCTACCGTATCGGAGCAGGCGATGTGCTGAACGTTATCGTCTGGGCTCATCCCGAGCTGGCACTGACCGGGGCCAGTTCCGGCGGAACCGAAGGCTCTTCGGTGGGCAATGGCTATAACGTCAGCCCCGACGGCTTGATCCAGTTCCCCTACTTGGGCACCGTTAAGGTCAGCGGACTGACCGAATACGAAGTGCGGCAGTTGCTAACGAACAGACTGGCCACGTACATTACCGATCCGCAGCTTACCGTACGCGTTCAAGCCTACCGCAACGGTCGTGTCTATATTGATGGCGAAGTACGAAACCCTGGGCTGCAAGTCATGGATGACATCCCCATGACACTGCCCGAAGCCATCAACCGCGCGGGCGGCTTCACCCCTACCGCAGACCGATCGGCCATTACCCTAACCCGCAAAGGCGTCACCACACGCATCAATATGGCGCAACTTATACGGGCGGGCGTTAATCCGAACTCGATACTGCTGGAGGGCGGCGACCTTATACGCGTCATTAACCAGGAAGAAGCCAAGGTTTTCGTGTTGGGCGAAGTGCTGGTTCCTGGCTCGCAAATGCTGCGTGATGGCCACTTGACTCTTGGCGAAGCCCTCGGAGAAGCCCGGGGGGTAAACCCTGTGTCAGCCAGTCCAAGCCAGATATACGTTATCCGTAAAGGCGCCACGGGCAATGCGGAGATTTACCATCTGGATGCAACATCGCCTACCGCATTCATCCTGGCGGATGGCTTCCCCCTTAAAGCGCGCGACCTGGTGTTTGTCGACCCAGCGCCGGTCGTACGCTGGAACCGCGTCATCAGCATGCTGTTGCCCAGCTATGGCGTCATCAACACCACAACACGTACATTCCAATGAGCCACAGTCATGAACCTTCCTCTTGTCGTTGGTGATGGCCCCTATCTGCAACACTGGGCCATCACGATAAGTCGCCGGTACGGTTGCCGTTAGCAAACCGTCTTAACTCTCATTAAAAGCGACCCAAAATGAATACATCCGACAACTCGCCTGCGTATGCCCGAGAGCAGCAAGAAAGCGATGACATCGACTTTGCGGATCTGTTTCAAACGGTTCTCAGAGCTCGATGGTTAGTCTTGGGCGTCACCGTCGTTGCCCTGGCCATCGGCGCAGCCTATGCCTTTCTTACTCCGTCTATCTACCAGGTCGACACGGTGATTCAGGTCGAGCAAGGACAGAGCGGCGAAGGCAACGTGCTGGGCGGCGACGTTGCCGCCCTATTAAACGTGCAATCGTCAGCGGCCGCCGAGATGGAAATCGTACGCTCCCGGCTGGTTGTCGGACGCGCTGCCGACAACCTGCAGCTTTACGTCAATGCCAGCCCCAAGTACTTGCCTTTAGTCGGCAGTTGGCTGGCCAAACGCGCGACTGAACCTTCAAACCCGGGTTTTTTCGGATTTAGCGGGTATGTATGGGGCAACGAATCCATACGCATCGGACAGCTTGAAGTCCCTACCTCGCTCGAGGGCAAAGAATTGACGCTAAAAGCGAGCCCCACCGGTTATGAGCTGTTCGACCCGGAAGGCCGAAAGCTGACGGAAGGAAAAGTGGGCGAGCGTAATGGTTTCAAAGTGGGCAATGAACAAGCACGCATTCTAGTGACCAGCCTTAACGCCAAGCCAGGCGCCGAATTTGTCTTGATACGCCGTTCGCGCCTGACTATGATCCGCGGCCTGCAGCGCATTCTGGACATCACCGAGAAAGGGCGTCAGTCCGGTATTCTTGCCATTACGCTTCGGGGCACCAGCCCTCCACGAATCACGCGCATCCTGAACGCGATCGGCGACGCCTATGTCGCTCAGAATACGGAACGAAAAGCCGCTGAAGCCCAGAAGTCCCTGGACTTCCTGGAACAATTTCTGCCCCAACTAAAGAAGCAGATGGACGAGTCAGAAAGCCGCTACACACAGTTTCGCAATCAGCACCGCACTTTCGACCTGACAACTGAAGGCAACCTTTCTCTGAACACGTCGGTCAGCCTGCAAACCCAACTATTTGCACTGCAACAGCAGCGCCGCGAGGTCGCATCGCAATTTACCACGGCCCACCCCACGCTACAGGTGATCGATCAACAGATCGCAGCCCTTAATAAAGAAATTTCCGCCCTGAACGACCGCATTAAAGCGTTACCTGACCTTCAACGACAACTGCTTAACCTGCAACGCGACGCCCAGGTCAACGGCGAACTGTATGTCAGCCTGCTTAACAGTGAACAACAACTGCAGCTGGTTAAAGAGGGCAAGGTTGGCAATGTACGTGTCGTCGATCAGGCCGTTCAGCCGGAATTCCCCATCAAACCAGACCGTTCACTGGTGCTGCTTATTGCAGGCGTTGTCGGCCTGGTTCTGGGTGCCGGCATAGCCATCTTCCGCGACAAGATGCGCCAGGGCATACAAGACCCGTCAGAAATCGAAAGCCGACTGGGCCTGGACGTTTTTGCAACCATTCCGCATTCGCCCTTGCAAACCAAGCTGCATCAACTAGCGACCAGCAATACCGCTGGCCAGCATGTACTGGCTGAAACCGCACCGCAAGATCCGGCCATAGAAAGCCTGCGCAACCTTAGAACAACGCTCCAGTTTGCGATGCTCAATGCCACGAATAACATCGTGCTGCTCACTGGCCCCACCCCCAATATCGGCAAGACCTTCACTATCGTTAACTTTGCCGCTCTCCTGGGTTCAGCCGAAAAGCGGGTATTGCTGATCGACGCGGATTTTCGCCGAGGCTATATTCATCAATATTTCGGCCTGCAGCGCAATAACGGCTTTAGCGAACTGATCAGCGGCAGCCTGTCGCCCGAGCAAGGCATCCATAAAAATGTACTGCCCCATGTTGACCTGATCACCACCGGGGTGCTGCCTCCTAATCCGGCCGAATTGTTGATGACTCCGTCGGTCATCGACCTTCTGCGCAGTTTCTCTAGTCGCTACGACGTGATTTTGCTTGACTCGACGCCTGTACTGGCCGTCTCTGACACCCTGGCGCTGGCGCCGCAGGCAGGCACGGTCTTTATGCTGGCGCGCGCCGAAACCACCACCCTGGACGAGCTACGTGAAGCCACTAAACGTCTCAACCATGCTGGCACCCGTGTCAAAGGCATTATTTTCAACGACCTGAACCTCGCCAACGGCGCAGGCCTTAAATATGGGCATGGCAATTACCACTATGATGTCAAATCCTAAGAATTTTGCGCTAATCGGGGCGGCTGGTTATATTGCGCCCCGCCACATGCAGGCGATTAAAGCCACGGGCAATGAACTGGTCGCGATGCTTGACCCCAACGATTCCATCGGCATTATCGACAGCCATTTCCCGAACGCCGATTTCTTCACCGAGTTTGAACGCCTGGATCGGCACGTAGACAAAATGCGACGCGCCAACAACGGCAAACGCATCGACTACATCTCGATTTGCTCGCCCAACTACCTGCACGACTCCCATATGCGTTTCGCCTTGCGTTCAGACGCCGACGCCATCTGCGAAAAACCGCTGGTGCTTAACCCATGGAATATCGACGGGCTGCTTGAGATCGAGCGCGACACAGGCCGCAAGGTCAATACCATTTTGCAGCTACGTGTACACCCCTCGATCATGGCGCTACGCGAAAAAATCCAGCAACAAAAACACGATACCAAGTTCGAAGTAGACCTGACTTATATTACGGCGCGTGGGCGCTGGTACTTGCGTTCTTGGAAAGGCGACCCGAAAAAATCGGGTGGTATTGCTACCAATATTGGAGTGCATTTCTTCGATATGCTGCACTACATTTTCGGCGCGCTGCAAAGCAATGTTGTGCATCACTGCTCCGAGACCAAAGCCGCCGGCTACCTTGAATACGAACATGCACGCGTACGCTGGTTTTTGTCGATTGACATTAACGATGTGCCGCCAGCGCAACGCTCAACGGGGCAGCGTACTTACCGCTCTATAACCGTAGACGGCGAGGAAATAGAATTCTCGGGTGGCTTTACCGATTTGCATGTTCGCAGCTACGAAGAAATTCTGGCGGGACGCGGATTCGGGCTCGAAGAAAACCGTACCGCCATCACCACCGTGGCCACCATCCGCAATGCGCCTATTGCACCGTTGCAAGGCGACTATCACCCCTTTTTAACGCCATGACACACTATCAGCATCCGTCGGCCATTGTCGACGAAGGCGCCCAGATCGGCGCCGATTCGCGCGTATGGCATTTCGTGCACATTTGCGGCGGCGCCCGTATTGGTAAAGGCGTGTCGCTGGGCCAGAACGTCTTTGTCGGCAACAAGGTCGTTATCGGCGATCGCTGCAAAATCCAGAACAACGTCTCGGTATACGACAACGTGACCCTTGAAGAAGGCGTGTTCTGCGGCCCCAGCATGGTTTTCACCAACGTGTACAACCCACGCTCGCTCATTGAGCGTAAAGATCAGTATCGCGACACACTCGTCAAAAAAGGCGCAACGCTCGGAGCCAACTGCACGATAGTCTGCGGTGTGACCATTGGCCGGTTCGCTTTCGTCGGGGCCGGCGCCGTCGTCAATGCCGATGTCCCCGATTACGCCCTTATGGTCGGCGTACCCGCGCAACACATTGGCTGGATGAGCGAGTTCGGCGAACGGCTGGACTTGCCCCTGCATGGACAAGGCCAAGCCCTGTGCCCCCACAGCGGCGCACGCTATATCCTGGATGGTCGCAACATCACCTGTGAAGAGCCTGCGTCATGAGCATTCAATTCATCGACCTGCATGCCCAGCAAGCCCGAATTAAAGAAAAAATCGATGCGGGGATCCAGCGGGTTCTGGCGCATGGTCAATATATTCTGGGCCCCGAGGTGGCCGAGCTGGAAGAAAAACTGGCGGCTTTCACCGGAGCCAAGCATTGCATTAGCTGCGCCAACGGCACCGATGCGCTGCAAATCGCCCAAATGGCGCTGGGCATCGGCCCGGGCGACGAGGTGATCACGCCCGGTTTCACCTATATTGCCACGGCCGAAACCGTCGCCTTGCTCGGCGCCAAACCGGTCTACGTGGATATTGACGCGCGTACCTACAACCTGGACCCGCACTTACTTGAAGCGGCCATTACGCCGCGCACCAAAGCGATTATTCCCGTGTCGCTTTACGGCCAATGCGCCGATTTCGATGCCATCAACGCCATTGCCCTCAAGTTCCGCCTGCCTGTTATTGAAGACGCGGCGCAAAGCTTTGGCGCCGTCTATAAAGACCGGCGTTCGTGCAATCTAAGCACCATTGCCTGCGCCAGTTTCTTTCCCAGCAAGCCGCTAGGCTGCTACGGCGATGGCGGCGCCCTGTTCACCAACGACGATGAGCTGGCCAAAGTAATACGCCAAATCGCACGTCATGGCCAGGATAGGCGATATCACCACATACGCGTCGGCGTCAACAGCCGGCTCGATACCCTTCAGGCCGCGATTTTGCTGCCTAAACTGGACATCCTCGGCGATGAAATCGAACTGCGCCAACGGGTGGCCAATACCTATCAGGACCTGCTGGGAGAGGCGGATATCAGAACGGCTCCTTATATCGAACCGCACAACATCAGCGTGTATGCGCAATACACCATTCGCGTCGACGATCGCCGGCACGCACAAGCGCAATTGCAAGCCGCCGCCATCCCCAGCGCCGTGCACTACCCTATTCCGCTGAACAAACAACCCGCCGTGGCGGCCCCCGATATACGCCTGCCGGTCGGCGATGCCGTCGCCGAGCAGGTCATCAGCCTGCCCATGCACCCCTATCTTGTTCCGTCGCAACAACGACGCATTGTGGACGGCCTTGCGGGTCACAGGCTGTGAGCATCAAACTGAAAACCTACCTGCGCCGGCTCATTCCTAAAAACGACATTGCGCGCGGGATCGGAGTTCTGGTAGGCGGTACCGCGGGCTCCCAACTGATCATGCTGTTGGCCGCCCCCATCGTCGCACGGCTCTACCATCCCGAAAGTTTTGGATTACTGGCGGTTTTCACTGCCTTGTTGACCTTTATTACCGTGGTCTCGTGCCTGCGCTATGAGCAGGCCATTCCGCTTCCGGCCGGTGACGACGATGCCACGCAACTGCTGGCTTTGGCGCTTTTGATCCTGATAGGCATATCGGGTTTGACCGCCTTCCTGGTTTACTTCTTCGGCCATGCCATTGCCGCGGGGTTGGGTTCAGAGCATCTTGCCCGTTACTTATGGCTGTTGCCCATAGGGGTGCTGACAGGCGGTGCTTACCTGGCCCTGGAAAGATGGTCTGTACGGACACGATCGTTCAAACAAATTGCCAAAACCCAATTCTCAAGAACACTCAGCAATGTCGCCATTCAATTAATCGGCTTTAAACTCGGGCCATTGGGACTGATCGCCGGTCGGGTCGCCGGGCAAGGCGTAGGCTGCGGTACGTTGGGCAAAGCAGCGTGGCGGCAGATAGAGATCCGCGAGATCAGCGGCAGGGCCATGCTCAGGGTTGCACACCGCTATCGCGCATTTGCCATTTACTCGACATGGACAGCGCTTTTCAATGCCGCCAGCCTGCAATTTGCACCCATTGTTTTTGTCGCCCTGTACGGCGTCGGGGTCACGGGCCTGTATGCGCTGACGCTGGCGGTATTGACCTTGCCCTCGAATCTGATCGGCCATGCGGTGGGCAGTGTTTTCCTGGCGCACGCGCCGCAGGCGGATCGGGACGGCTCGCTCCCGGAAATGGTAATCGCGATGCATCACAAGCTGGCCATGGCGGGCGTTCCCGTGCTTGTCTTGATATTGGTCGCCGGCCCGGAATTATTCGCCTTTGCGTTCGGAGAAAACTGGCGCAAGGCGGGACAATACGCACAATGGATGGCTCCCTGGATTTATCTGCAATTCCAGTGGTCGCCGATGTCGGGGCTGGCCTCCATCCTCGAGCTGCAGCGGGACGCCATGATAGCCCAGTTGCTGACGCTTATCCTGCGCATCGGCGCACTCTTGCTCTGCGCGGCCCTCAGAACAACGCCCGATGTCGGGATTTTCGTTTTCGCGGTCGTAAGCGCCGTCACGTATCTGGCATGCCTGCTTTGGATCATGGCCCAGGCCGACTTGAAACCGACCACGGTTATCGTCGACGAACTCAAAACAATCGGCTGGTTTTCGCTCCTGGCGACGCCGGCCATTGTTCTTTTTAAATCGGAACACGGCTACCTCACCCTATTGGCCGGCATTTTATTTATCGCTCAATGCGCGTGGTGGCTATCGCAAATAATCAATCGCCCATCGCCCAAAACGCCGCCCACAACCCAATAAAGGCATGAAGACCATCAACGCCATGACAGATCCCCTATTTCACCCCGGCTGGATTCGTTTCAATGAAATGCAATGGGGACTGAACGCAGAAAAAACCACTCTTGGCCCCGAGAAGGGAGACGGCTGGCAACTCGAAACGGTGCTGTATCGCAATAAGCGGGGCCTGTTTGTCGATCCGCCGCGCAACCCTTACCTGCCGGTCCGTTTTGAGTCGACAAAGAATCAATCCTACTCGCTGAACCGACGCCAACGCCTGGGCTTTCAAATGCTGGCCGAACTGCTCAAGAAAAACGGTACCAAGCATGGACTGACTTTTTCAGCCGCTTTGCAAGATGTGCGCCCTTTTTTGTGGCTGGGCATGCGCGCCGAGCCCAAGTTCACCTACGTTCTTGCGCTTGAAAACTGGCACAGCCTAGTTGACCCCAGTGTGCTCAACCGCATTCGAAAAGCGCAATCACTGGGCTACCGCTGCGAAGCCACCACAAACTACGCCGAGGTCTGCGAATGCCTTAAAGCCGCTGAAGAAAGAAAACATTTCGACCTGAAAGTCTCTGCGCACGAACTGCAGCTGGCGGCCCAGCAGATGGGTGAGAACCTGGTGTGCTTCCTGCTTAAAGGCCCTGACGGCGACAACAAAGGGGCGGCGATTCGCTTGTATTGCCAGGACGGCCGCGCCTTAGGCTGGTCGACCGGCATTAAAACAGAAGCCTTGCGAGATGGCGGAAACAGTATCCTGTATGGCTTCATACTGGACTACTTCCACGAGAAAGGCTGCACAACCATGGATCTGGTCGGCGCCAACATTCCCTCCGTCGGATTAATGAAGGAGCCCTGGGGCGGCGACTTGACCACTTACTACACCATCAGACCCTACGAGTGGCAAGATATTGCCCGTGGGGCTATCCAGGTGGCCCGAACCTGGTTAAGAAAATAGGGAATCATTCTGGCAAGCTTATGTCGATAATGTCCACCCAAACCCACCAGGCTTTCCTATGGCTCCAGACGATTATTGCGGAGCGCTTCGGAGACCAGGTCCTGCTGGCGAAGCCGTTCCAGGGATTTGCCACATTGTCTGTGCCGGGACGCCCGGGTGCGATCCGTATCGCCTCCGATCCGGGCACATTCAGCCGTACCGACTCGGAACTCGCGCTGACCTATTGGGACGGCGCGGCGCAGGGCTGGACCATGCCGCTGCGAGAAGGGCTGCCGACGCCGGGCCTTGATACGCTGCCCGTCCCGCTCATCGAAAAAGATGAAACGGGCTTCACCATCCACTACGATATTCTCGGCCTTACCTACTGGATGCTTTCCCGCAGCGAAGAAATCGGCCGCAGCGACCTGGATGAGCACGAGCGTTTTCCCGCCTACTCGAGCCATGCTTACCGGCATGGCTATCTCGAGCGGCCCATCGTGGACGAGTGGCTCGATGTTCTACGACAAGCCATCACGCGCCTCTGGCCGGGCATCCCCTTATACCAGCCCCGTTTTTCAATGCGCGTATCGCACGATGTCGACTGGCCCAGCTTCTATGGATTCAAAACCTTCAGGCGGGTTATGGTGGATATTACCGGCAAGCTGCTGCGCTCCCATGCGCGAACACGTGCGCTGGAGTCCCTTTCCCTGTGGTATGGCTCACGCAAAACGCTGCACCCTTCCGATCCGTTCAATACATTTCCCTGGATCATGGATATGTCCGAGCGCCATGGCCTGGTCAGCGCCTTCTATTTTATTTGCGGCAGAACCGATCCCGCGCGCGACGCCCTGTATGAACCGGAGCACCCGGCCATTCGCGATCTCATGCGAACCATACATGGACGGGGCCATGAAATCGGGCTTCATGCCAGCTACGACACCTACCGCCGCCCCGGCGCCATCGCTGCCGAAGCCCAACGACTGAAACGTATTTGCGCCGAAGAAAATATCCATCAGGACACGTGGGGGGGGCGAATGCACTTCCTGCGCTGGGAAACGCCAACAACGCTTTACGGCTGGGAGGAAGCTGGCATGGCTTACGAAAGCACCCTGACCTACCCCGATTCGGCCGGCTTTCGTTGCGGCACCAGCTTCGAGTATCCGGCTTTCGACCCTGTGGCGGGCAAAGCCTTGAATCTGCGTGTCCGCCCCCTTATCTGCATGGAAAGCACCGTCATCTCATCGTTGTATATGGACCGAGGCATCGGTGAAGAAGCATTCATCAAATTTACACAGCTCAAAGACGCCTGCCGCGCCGTCAATGGCTGTTTCACATTGCTGTGGCACAACTCACAGCTGGAAACCCCTGAAAAACGCGCCTTGTACGCGCGTTTACTTGCGTGATGCCGTCCTATGAAAATTTTACATAGCGCTTTTATGCTGAAGCCGCCGCTGGGTGTGGTTACCCAAATGCGCTGGGAACAGGAAGCCGCGCGTGAAAACAATCTGGACTGGAGCACCCGGCTCTTTTGCCCTGTCGCCGGACTCCCTCCTTTAGATATTCTTGTGCCCGCCACGGCGATCCCCGCTCAAAAGGGAACCGGCGTTGCGCGCCGCGCGTTGAACTGGATCACCCTGCGCCGCCAATACTATCAATGGCTAAGCACCCAGGCCCCCCTTTACGACGTCATGCTGCTGCGCTACAGCTCGTGCGACCCCTTCCAGGCCGTCTTTGCCCGAGGCCTTTCCACCCCCTGGTATTCCGTCAACCACACCCTGGAACTGCGGGAACTTCGCAACGCCCATAACGCCCTGTCGGGCTCCATACGGGCGACACTTGAACAGTGGCTCGGAAAAATTACGCTCAGGCGTGCAAGCGGCATCATCGGCGTCACCCACGAAATAATGCACTATGAAAAAGAGCGTTTACGCGCGCCCGATAAAACCGGTTATGTATACCCTAACGGCATTCATTACCCCGCCGCCCTGCAAGAGCAGGAAGACCTTAGGCACGGCGTACCGGAAATCATGTTCATTGCCAGCCAGTTCGCGCCATGGCACGGGCTGGATCTGTTGCTGGACAGTCTGCAAAGCTGCGATGCTCCTTTCATTCTGCACCTGGTCGGCACCCTCGGGCCTAAAGACCTGTCCCGAGCCCGCAACGATTCACGCATAGTCGTGCATGGGCTTCTGAACGGCGCGGCGATTGCCGAGCTGTCCAAAAAATGCTGGGTGGGCTTGTCCTCGTTTGCCCTGCATCGCAATCACATGAACGAGGCCTGCACCTTGAAAGTCAGGGAATACTTGTTGAACGGACTGCCTGTATACGCCAGTTACCAAGACGTCTTTCCAGCAAGCTTTCCGTTTTACCGCAATGGCCCGCCCCACATTAACAACATTCTCGACTACGCCCATAGTGTCAAAGAGTCGACGCGCACCGACGTAGCAACCCAGGCCCGCCCCTTTATCTCAAAAAGCATGCTGGTCCTGGGCCTCTATAACTGGCTGGCCCCCCTTCATTCCCCCTTCGTTGCCGACGAGGTTTAGTATGTGCGGACTCACGGGCTTTTATTCGCCCATCCCCCGGAACAACAGCAAGGACATTGGCCTTAGCATGGTCAATGCGCTGGCACATCGCGGCCCGGACGACTTCGGGCTCTGGTCCGACAATGACTTCGGCCTGACGTTAGGGCATCGCCGCTTATCCATTCTCGACCTTAGCCGGGCCGGCCATCAGCCCATGCTGTCGGCATGCCATCGCTATGTCATTGTGTTCAATGGCGAAATTTACAACCATCTCGCACTCAGGGAACTCCTGCTTGGCGACGACGCCGCCCCTGCCTGGCAGGGTCATTCCGATACCGAGACGTTGCTGGCTTGCTTCGCAGCGTGGGGCGTGGAGAGAACCCTGCAAGCAGCAACCGGCATGTTCGCCTTGGCACTGTGGGACCGTAAATCCAAAGTGCTGACACTGGCTCGGGACCGTCTGGGCGAAAAGCCGCTGTATTGGGGGTGGCAAGACGATACCTTGATCTTCGGCTCCGAACTGAAGGCCTTGAAAGCACATCCGGCATGCAAGCGGCAGATCGATCGAAATGCATTGGCGCTGCTTCTACGACACGGCTTTATTGCTACGCCTTATAGCATTTACGAAGGAATTGAGAAATTGCGAGCCGGCCATTTCATCAATATTCCCCTGGCGAATCTGGCCGGAGCCAAATCGGCCAGCTCAGTAGCTTATTGGGAAATGAACAATGTCATCGTCGACGGCCTGAGCCGCCCCTTTTCGGGCACCGATGCGCAAGCCATCGACGCCCTGGAACAACAGCTTTCAACCAGCATTGGCGCCCAAATGCTGGCCGATGTGCCACTGGGCGCGTTTCTAAGCGGCGGCATCGACAGCAGCGCCATCGTCGCGCTGATGCAAGCCCAAAGCAGCCGGCCCATTCGCACCTTTACCATCGGCTTCGACGATGAGCACTACAACGAAGCCATAGAGGCACAGGCCATTGCACAGCACCTGGGGACGCAACACACCGAACTTTACGTGCAGGCCAACGATGCGCTGGCCTGCATTCCCCGTCTGCCGGAAATCTACGACGAACCGTTCGCCGACAGCTCGCAAATCCCTACCTTCCTGATCAGCCAGCTAACGCGCCAGCACGTAGCCGTTGCGCTGAGCGGCGACGGCGGCGACGAACTCTTTGGCGGCTACAACACCTATCAGTTTGTACCCCACCTCTGGGAGAAAATCGGTCGGTCGCCCGCACCGCTGCGCCGACTTGCCGCAGCGGGCCTGTCATGCATTTCCTCGTCCGGCTGGGACAGCGCCCTGGCCCCGCTCCAGCCCATACTGTCCGACAAGTTCAAACACAGCATTACAGGCGAAAAATTTCATAAACTGGCTGAAACGCTGTCCTCGGTCAGCAAAGAGGCCTTTTATCGGCAACTTAGCAGCCACTGGAAAAACCCCGAGCAGCTGGTTATTGGCGCCACCGAACCCGACACCCTGCTCAATGAACCAAGCGCCTGGCCGCAAGTCGACAGTTTCGAACACTGGATGATGGCCATGAGCGCACAAACCTATATGGTGGACGACATTCTGGTCAAGGTCGACCGCGCCAGCATGAGCCACGGCCTTGAAGTGCGCGTGCCCATGCTCGATCACCGTATGGTGGCACTGGCCTGGACCTTCCCGCTACACATGAAAATTCGTGATGGCGTAGGCAAATGGTTGTTGCGCCAGATGTTGTATCGACACGTTCCCCAGGCACTTATCGACCGTCCCAAAAAGGGCTTTTCGATCCCCCTGGCCGATTGGTTGCGCGGGCCGCTGCGCGACTGGGCGGACACGCTTCTGGACGAATCCCGCCTTAATCGGGAGGGCTATTTCAATTCGGCGCTAATTCGAAAAACATGGCAGCTGCATCGCGATGCAGAACGCGACTGCTCCACCCAGCTCTGGTGCGTATTGATGTTTCAGGCCTGGCTTGATAACGAACGGAATGAGCCGTCCAAGCCATGAAAATCGTGCACATCATCACCGATCTGAACAACGGCGGCGCCGAGGCAACCCTGTGCCGTCTGACGGCGGCCAACACACACAGCGGCAACGTGCAAAGTGTCGTTTGCCTGATGAATCGGGGCGTTTATGCGGATCGTCTGGAAAAAAGCGGCATTGCCGTCACCTGTTTGAACATGCCTCGAGGGCGGCTTACCCTGCAAGGCCTGCTTGCGCTTTATCGTCATATCAAGACGAATCAGCCCGATATCGTCCAGACCTGGATGTACCATGCCGACCTGGTCGGCGGCATCGTTGCACGCCTGGCGGGGGTCAAATCCATAGTATGGGGAATACGCCACTCCAACCTGGACCCCGAAACCAACAATAAGCTGTCATTGCTGATTGCAAAGATTTGCGGACGGCTCTCGTCCTTGATTCCAGCAAAAATCGCCTGTTGCTCTGCCGCCGCCGCACCATTGCATGAAGCCATCGGCTATCGTTCCGACAAAATCAGAATCATTCCAAACGGCTATCCCCTGGACCTGATCAAACGCTGTACTGAGCTACGCAAAAAAGTGCGCGACGAACTGGGCCTGGACATGCAAACGCCGGTAATTGGCATGGTCGCCCGCTATCATCCTCAAAAAGACCATGGCAATCTGATCGACGCCATGAAACGGCTGAAAGAAAACCACCAGCAAGAGTTCACCTGCATCCTGGTAGGCGACGGCATGACACGGGGCAATATCGAATTAAGACAGCGGATCGAACAGGCGGGGCTGGGAAAAAAAATCATATTGCTCGGCCCGCGCATCGATATCGTGGCCATCATGAACGCGCTGGACATCCATGTGCTTTCCAGCCTGGGCGAAGCCTTCCCGAATGTAGTGGCCGAGGCGATGGCCTGCGGCACCCCTTGTGTAACCACCGACGTCGGCGATGCCGCGCTGATCGTCGGAGATACCGGCTGGATCGCCCCCCCGCGTAACGATAACGCCCTGGCCAATGCCATTGCCGCCGCATTGACTTGCCGTACAGAGCAACCTGAGAGCTGGGCGTTACGGCAGAACGCATGCCGCACACGCATTATCGAGAAGTTCAGCATGGCCAGCATGTTGGCGGCCTATCAGCAATTATGGAGCGAAGTTGTCGCGGTCCCGGTAGCCGCGCCCGCACAATCGGAGCAAAATAATAACCAGCCTCGGTACTGAGCCACTACGCACAAAAACCGTTGCAAAAAAAGGATAAAACTCTATGTCACCAGAACTGATATCCTCGTTTTCAGACGCGTTTAGCGCTCTTGTCATCTTTATCGCCGGCTTTTTCATCGTAAGAAGCTTCGGCAAGCTATTTCAAACGACGACGCGCCGAGCCATGCTGCTTTACGGCTGGCATACGATTTTCTGCATTATTTATGCCCGCTACGTTCTGGTCAACGGTGGCGACGCCCTAGGCTATTACCGGGCCGGCCTGGCAGGCGACGTGAACTTTTCACTTGGAACGAACGCCGTCAATTATCTATCGAGCATTCTTGTACAGGTATTTCATCTATCGTTCTTTAGCGCTTCGCTGATTTTTCAACTTTTCGGAGCGATCGGCTTGCTGGCATTCGATGCAAGCCTGCGGGTCGCCACCGCCGACAAAATTAAACCGATACGCTGGTTGGCCACTCTTATCGTGTTTCTGCCTTCAGCCAGCTTCTGGTCGGCATCCCTGGGCAAAGACGCCATTTCGTTCATGGCCACCGGATTCGCTCTGTGGGCGGCGCTGAATCTCAGGCATCGCATCCCATTGATCGTCGCCGGCGTGCTGATTATGCTGCTGGTTCGCCCTCATATGGCGGGCATGATGGTTCTAGGCCTTGCCGGATCCTTTATCTTTCAACGCAACGTTCCCGTAACGCAACGTTTGCTGCTCGGAGGCGTCGCGCTGGCCGCCGCCGCGATCATGGTGCCATTCGGCTTGCAGTATGCCGGGGTCGGCGACGAAAACACCGAAGACCTGGCCAGCTACATCGAAGAGCGCCAGCAACAAAACCTGCAAGGCGGCACCAGTATCGACCTGGCCTCCATGAGCCCGCCCATGCAGCTTTTCACCTATTTATTCCGTCCTCTGCCATTCGAAGCGTCAGGCATCTTCGGCCTGGCGGCGTCGCTGGACAATTTGATCATGCTCTTTCTATTTATTGTAGGAGGATGGCGGCTAATCAAGGGTCGTAATAAAAACCTGGTCGGCAACCGCGTCTTCTTATGGATATACGCCCTGGTTGCCTGGGCCGCGCTATCGGTAACCACCGCGAACCTGGGCATTTCGATGCGGCAAAAATGGATGATCGTCCCGATTTTGATATTTCTACTCATTTCGGCCATGCAGACCCGTCGGCAATCCAGGCCCTGGGCCGCCAGACGCGGCCACATCGTGCAGCACGTGACGGAACGCGTTACGCCGCCACATCGCCATCCTCCCATCGTAGAGCCATGAAATTCCTGCTCATTGCCAGCTTTTCCGACTCGCTTCTGCACTTTAGAGGCCCGCTGATCGATGCCCTGCAAGCCCACGGCCTTCAAGTTCACGTCGCCGCGCCGGAATTGCGTAGCGGCAATCCAATACGACGACAGCTTGAAGCAAGGGGCGTCATCGCGCACGATCTTGCCATGCGCCGTACCGGCATGAACCCCTTCGAGGATTTGCTCACCTTGTTTCAACTGTGGCGCCTGATGTACGCCCTAAGGCCCGAGTTCGTGCTGGGCTACACCATCAAACCGGTTGTCTACGGCTCTCTGGCGGCCTACCTGGCCAAGGTTCCCCATCGATTTGCCCTCATTACCGGGCTCGGTTATAGTTTTTCAGGGCAGGAGAACGCCGCGCAACGCCGCGGCATGCTTCGCGCCCTGATCTCAAGGCTTTATGCAATGGCCCTGCGCCGTACCCACAAAGTGTTTTTCCAGAATCCCGACGATGAAGCCTTATTCCGTTCGCTCGCCGTTCTGGCGCCCCAAACGCCCTCAATAGTGCTGAACGGTTCGGGCGTCGACATTACCGCTTATCAGCCGGTCCCGCTGCCGAAAGCGCCGCATTTTCTATTGATTGCTCGTCTGTTAGGCGACAAAGGCGTGCGCGAATACGTCGAGGCGGCCAATCTGGTGCGCGCCCGCCATGCCGATGCCGTTTTCAGCCTGGTCGGGTGGCTGGACAGCAACCCCGATGCCATCACGCAGGACGAGCTGGATGCCTGGGTCCGCAGCGGCGTCATCCGGTATCTGGGCCGCTTGAACGACGTTCGTCCCGCACTGGCAGCCTGCGCGATCTATGTGCTGCCGTCCTACCGCGAAGGCACGCCGCGTACGGTGCTCGAAGCGATGGCCATGGGGCGCGCCATCATCACCACAGACGCCCCCGGGTGCCGCGAAACGGTCGTCGATGGCGAAAACGGTTTTCTCGTGCCAGTACGCTGTGCCACCAGCCTGGCCCAGGCGATGCTGCGCTTTATCGATGATCCGGCCTTGGCGCGACGCATGGGTCAACGATCCCGCGCCATGGCCGAAACGAAATACGATGTCGACCAAGTCAACGCCATCATGCTTCAAGAAATGCAAATCGCATAAGGAATAGGAACACGCCGGGCGGACGCCTCCCGGCCCATACAAGAGTAAAAACAAGGTTGGAAACTTCATCATGCTTAAACGCCTGTTCGATATCGCCGCCTCCGCCCTGGGACTGCTGCTGCTCAGTCCGATTCTGCTCGTGCTTGGCTGGCTTATACATCGCAGGCTCGGCGCCCCGGTCCTGTTTCGTCAAAAACGGCCCGGGCTGAACGGCCACCCATTTCAGATGATTAAATTTCGCACCATGCGCGATGCGTTCGATCCGAATGGCGAGCCCTTGCCTGATGCCGAGCGGCTAACCTCTTTAGGCCGGTTTCTGCGCTCAAGCAGCCTTGATGAATTGCCCGAGTTGTGGAACGTATTAAAAGGCGACATGAGCCTGGTGGGACCGCGTCCCCTGCTGATGGATTACCTGCCCCTCTATACCCCGGAACAGTTTCGCCGCCACGCGGTGCGCCCGGGGATCACCGGCTGGGCTCAAGTCAATGGGCGAAACGCCTTAAGTTGGGAGGAAAAATTCGAGCTCGATATCTGGTACGTTGACCACCGTTCACTCTGGCTCGATATCAAGATTATTTTCAAAACGCTCAAGAAAGTGCTGATTCGCGATGGCATCAGCGCCACGGGCGAAGCCACCATGCCCCGATTCACCGGGTCGCAGGCGAAAACACCTCGCCCCTTACGTTCCACCCGAAACACACCATGAACGACGCGCTATTCGCCATTTACGGCGCCAGCGGCTGCGGGCGCGGCATCATGCCCTTGGCCCGGCGTCAACTGCAACGCCAGGGAATCCCTGCATCTCAACTTGTCTTTATCGATGACGGCCACCACTCGCTCGCATCGAACGGCCAGCCCATAATCAGCTATGCCGAATTCCTGGCTTATCCGGCCCGATTACGCTATGCCGCCCTGGCGATTTCAAATAGCCGGACCCGTGCGAAACTGGCGGCCCGCTGCCAGGCCGACGGCATATTGTCCTGGACCGTTTTTGCGGATAACGTCGTCATCATGGACAACGTCAGCCTGGGCGAAGGCGCCCTGTTAAGCCCGTTCGTTACGCTGACCTCGAATATTCGTATTGGCCGCCACTTCCAGGCCAATCTTTACAGCTATGTCGAACATGACTGCATTATCGGCGACTTCGTTACGTTCGCCCCCAATGTGCACTGCAACGGCAATATCCATATTGAAGACCATGCATACATCGGGGCGGGCGCCATCCTTAAACAAGGCCGGCCCGGCCGGCCGCTGGTGATCGGGTCCGGTGCCGTCGTCGGCATGGGCGCCATCGTCACGCACAGCGTGCCTGCACAGACGACCGTCATTGGAAATCCGGCCCGGCCTTATCAAAAAGGTTGAATTATGCTCAATACCCCCTTCCCCGCGTGGCCTTCCTTTACCAACGAAGAGGCCGACGCCGTCCGCGACGTTCTGCTGTCCAATAAAGTCAATTATTGGACAGGACAAGAATGCCGGCTGTTTGAAACGGAGTTTGCCGCCTGGTGCCAGTGCGAGCATGGAGTCGCCCTGGCTAATGGCACGCTGGCGCTGGATGCCGCGCTACATGCGCTGGGCGTCGGCCCGGGCGACGAAGTCATTGTGACGCCCCGCACGTTTCTGGCATCCGTTTCATGCGTCATTAACGCGGGCGCCATTCCTGTATTTGCCGATATCGATCGCGACTCGCAAAATATAACGGCCGACACCATCAAAGCGGTTCTCACTCCTCGCAGCAAAGCCATTATTTGCGTGCACCTGGCCGGCTGGCCCTGCGATATGGATCCGATCATACAACTGGCCGACGAGCATAAGCTGTGGGTCGTCGAAGACTGTGCCCAGGCGCATGGGGCACGCTACAAAGGCCGGTCCGTCGGCTCCATCGGCCATATCGGCGCGTGGTCGTTCTGCCAGGACAAGATCATGACAACCGGCGGCGAGGGCGGGATGGCAACCACCAATGACCGCGAACTCTGGTCCAGGATGTGGTCGTTCAAAGATCACGGAAAAAGCTGGCAAGCCGTTTATGAGCGGGAACACGCTCCCGGCTTCCGATGGCTGCATGAAAGCTTCGGAACCAATGGGCGCATGCTGGAAATGCAAGCCGTGTTGGGGCGGCTTCAGCTACAACGCATGCCCCAATGGCACGCGCTGCGCCAAGCTCACGCGCAACGCATTTGGTCGACGGCCCGAACACTACCGGGCCTACGCGTTCCCGTCATACCAGAAACCGTCCGTCACGCCGCCTACAAATGCTATGTCTTCGTCGCCCCCGAACAGCTCAAACCGGGATGGAGCAGGGACCGCATCGAAAACGAGATCAGCGCGCTAGGCGTACCCTGCTACTCGGGCTCCTGCTCCGAGGTTTACCTGGAAAAAGCCTTCGATCGGACCGATTGGCGACCAGCGCGCCGCCTGCCCAACGCCAAAGAACTGGGTGAAACCTCGTTGATGTTCCTGGTGCACCCCACACTTGGCGAGGCCGATATCGACAAGACGTGCGGGGTGTTGAGGCAAGTGCTTGAAAACGCCGCAAAAAATCGGGATTATCAAGAAAAACCGTCTAAATTGCAGCCATCTGTCCTGCAATAACGCACAAGTCCACCGCGTTCCACCCGACCTCGCCCCGGCGAGGTTTTTTTTTACCTGTTCGTAACAAAAGCGAACACTCCAGTCACACCCCCAACCCGTGTTTTGTGACTGAAAAAGCCTCCGATCCCACCGCGGTTATGCTAAGGAAACGGTGTCAATCCACGTCATTTGTTGCATTAACCTACCGAAAAATCAGGCTTTTTTCTTAAGAGTCCAGGCAAAAAGCTTAGAGGTATTGCCCCATAAAAAACAAAAATCATCGGCAGGGAAAAACCGACGAAATCATAAAAAACACATTAGTTATCAATAAGGTAGGAAAAACCCCTCGAAAAGACCGGCCTCCGCGACTTATACATCCCATAACAAATCGAACTTTTGTATTGGGTTTTTTGGCTGATTCACCTCCGCTTTTTTATGGGCGGCGCCGCTCTGCCTCTCCAAGTCGGGATAACAACCCACACCATTGGAACTAGGACATAAGGTCTCTACCACGCAGTAGCGACGGCTTTTAAGATACATCCAGTCAACAGTGTTTCCTGACATTAATTTCCTATGGCCTCACAGAACCTCTAAAGGGGATTGAATAAGCGCTGTGTTTATTGTTGCTGACTCAAAGCCGTGCACAGACCACGACTTGGGTTACACCAGGAGAAGATTGCAATGGATATTATCGCAACCCAGCGTGAATCCAGAGTGAAAAAAAGCATTCAAAACGACGCACCCTGCTTGCGCGCACGCTTGCTGGCATTATCTTGTCGACAGAAACGTAGCCTGCAAATCCTGGCCGATATTCTCTTGATATGGGCCACGTTATGGCTGGCGTTTTACCTGCGTCTCGGCGATGCCAGCCAAATCGAACCGTTTGGCGGACATGCATGGCTGTTCATCATTGCTCCGGTGATCGCCATACCCTTATTCATAAAATTCGGCCTATACCGTGCTGTCATGCGGTATGTGGGTATGCAGGTGCTTGCCAATATCGCCTATGCCACCACGATCTCAACCGCGATCCTGACCTTCGTCATTCTCGTTTATGGCGATGCGTCGGCCTTGATTCCCCATTCTGTGCCTGTCATTTACTGGATGCTGACCTTCTTGCTGATCGGAGGACTACGTTTGGCCATGCGCCATTACTTCAGCAGCACGACGTTTTACCTTAAGACGCTGCCCTTCTTGCATGCACCGGCCACTCAGCGCTTGCCTGTACCTGTTGCCATTTACGGCGCAGGGGCGGCGGGCAACCAGTTGCTCACGGCGTTGCGCACGGGCCAAGGCATGACGCCCGTCATTTTCCTCGATGACGATCCGGCTCTTGCCGGACGAGTCATGAACGGCCTGACCGTTTATGCGCCCAGCGAGCTCGAGCACCTGCTGCACGTTATCGACATAAAAGAAGTGCTGTTGGCTCTGCCGTCGGCGTCTCGTGCACGACGCAATGAAATCATTAACGCCCTGGCGCCTTATCCGCTGTATGTGCGCACCGTGCCCGGCATCATGGATTTGGCTTGCGGCCGCGTCAAGGTACAGGACCTGCGCGATGTGGACGTGACCGACCTGCTGGGGCGCGAGCCCGTGCAGCCCCACGCCGATCTGTTCGAACGCTGCATACGCAACCAGGTGGTCATGGTGACCGGCGCCGGCGGCTCGATCGGCTCGGAACTGTGCCGCCAAATTGTCGGCATCGGCCCCACCACCCTGCTCCTGTTCGAGCAATCCGAATTCAATCTTTACCATATCCAGCACGAACTCGATGCCTATGTTCAAGATAATGCTTTAGACCTGCGCATCATCCCTATACTTGGCTCTGTACGCGACCACGAGCGCCTGCTCAGCGCGATGACCATTTTCAAGGTCAATACGGTCTACCATGCCGCGGCCTACAAACATGTGCCTATGGTCGAGCGCAACATCGCCGAAGGGGTACTTAACAATGTCTTCGGCACATTGAATTCCGCGCAGGCCGCGCTGCAGGCAGGGGTTGAGAACTTCGTCCTGATCTCCACGGACAAAGCCGTACGACCCAGCAACATCATGGGCAGCACCAAGCGCCTGGCCGAACTGGTGCTGCAAGCCATCGCGGCGGAAGAGGCACCTCTTCTTTACGGTCAGCACAACGAGCAAAGCGTGCCGAATCGCACACGATTCACCATGGTTCGCTTCGGCAACGTCCTGGGTTCTTCGGGCTCCGTCATCCCCCTGTTTCGCGAACAAATCCGCGCGGGCGGGCCTATCACGGTTACGCACCCTGAAATTACGCGTTATTTCATGACGATTCCTGAAGCAGCGCAATTGGTCATCCAGGCGGGCGCCATGGGCCAAGGCGGGGATGTATTTGTGCTGGATATGGGCGAACCGGTAAAAATCGCCGATCTCGCCAAAAAAATGGTCCTGCTATCGGGATTGAGCGTACGATCGGTTTACAACATGGAAGGCGATATCGCCATTAAGTTCACCGGTCTTCGCCCCGGAGAAAAGCTATATGAAGAGTTGCTCATCGGTCATAATGTGACCGCAACCGAGCACCCCAAAATCATGCGCGCGAACGAAACCAGCATCAGTTGGGCAACGCTTAACGCAGCGCTGGCCGATTTGGCGGCGGCCATCCACAACGACAACTATGCGCATGTGCGTGAACTCTTCTATCAACTGGTCGATGGTTACAAGCCGGATGAGCACATGGTCGATTGGGTTCACCAGCAAACCCATCCGCACGACGTCTCGCCTGAAGATCGCAAGCATAAATCACCGCTTATTCGCGAAGACTATCGCCCGACAACCTTGTCCGATGAGCTGGCTGACTATAGCGTGTGATTCAGCATCAAAAAAACCACACTATGAGCGCCGCAGGGTCTTTATTTCAGCCCGAAACAGCTCAAACGCAATCAAATGTAAATATATCTGCGCGGTACGACGGTTCGGTAGCTTTTTGAAGCGTCTGCGTCTGACAAATTTGGCTTGGCACCCAAAACCCGAGCGACAATAAGTCATCGTATAAAAAGACAGGTGTAAAGATGAAGCGATTGTTATTGGCCGGCGCTGCCGCCTTGACGCTATTGGCCTCTAACGCAGCAATGGCCCGCGTCGACGTCGATATTAACGTCGGTATTCCGGGCGTTATCTTCGCTGAACCGGATTACTACTACGAGCCGCCTGTGCGCTATATCCGCGAGCGGCCTCGTGTCATCGTCATTCCTGAACGGCATTACCGTCCCATGCGGGTTTATGGCACCCGCTATTACGACGACCGTCGTGAGTACCGCCATTATAAAAAACATAAACACTACAAGCGCCATCATCACCGCCACGGTCGCGACGACTGATACGCACGCTGGCGCGACGCGCCTCATGCCGGCCCCGCTATAAGGGCTGGCATGAGTAGATGCCGCTAGGGTTGCAAGCGGGTCACGCCGCCCATATAAGGCTGCAAGACCTCGGGCACCCGAACCGTGCCGTCTTCCTGCTGGTAATTTTCCAGAACGGCCACCAGCGCGCGCCCAACGGCCAGACCCGATCCGTTCAAGGTATGCAGGTATTCGGGCTTGCCTTTTTCAGGGCGGTAGCGTGCTTGCATGCGACGCGCCTGGAAGGCTTCGCAGTTGGACACCGACGAAATTTCGCGCCAGGTGTTTTGCGCCGGCAACCAAACTTCAAGGTCGTAGGTTTTGGTTGCGCCAAAGCCCATATCTCCGCCGCATAGCAATACCACCCGGTAAGGCACGCCCAGGCGTTGCAATACGGTTTCCGCGTGCCCGACCATGGTTTCCAGGGCCTGGTAAGACTGCTCGGGATGCACGACCTGCACCATTTCCACTTTGTCGAACTGATGCTGGCGGATCATGCCGCGCGTATCGCGCCCGCCGCTGCCCGCTTCGGAACGAAAGCAAGGCGTGTGCGCCGTGAGTTTGATGGGCAGATCGGCCTCCGACACAATGGTGTCGCGCACGGACCCGGCCAAGGTAATTTCCGAGGTGGAAATCAGATAGAGGTCTTCTTTACCGATAGGGTTGCCCTGCTCGTCCAGAGCCGGCTCGTCGTCCTGGCCACCCTTGGTCACCCAGAACATATCGTCTTTGAATTTTGGCAGTTGCCCCGTGCCGAACAGCGTCGAGCTGTTGACAATATACGGCGTGTAGCACTCTTGATAGCCATGCTCGGTGGTTTGAAGATCGAGCATGAACTGCGCCAGGGCACGATGCAAGCGGGCCATCTGGCCGCGCAACATCATGAAACGAGCGCCCGACAGCTTGCGCGCGGTGTCGAAATCCAGCCCGATAGGTTCGCCCAGCGTCACGTGGTCTTTAGGCTCGAAGCTCAGAGGTGCGGGATTTCCGCTGGCGTCGGCCTGGCCCGGCAGCCAGCGGCGCACTTCAACGTTCTCGTCGCTCGAAGCCCCCGCCGGGACGCTTTCGTGCGGCAGGTTCGGCAAGGTCATGAGCCAATCCCCAAGCTCGCCCTGTACATCGGCCAGCTCAAGCTCAAGTTCTTTCAAGCGCGCTGGAATGGCCTGCGATTCGGCCATTTCACGACTGGCGTCTTCGCCTTTGGACTTTAACTGGCCAATCAGTTTGGAGACGGCTGCAAGTTTTCCGTTTCGACTTGAACCGCTTTACGGCGCGCCTCAAGCTGGCCGAACCGTTCTGAGTCGAACGAAACACCACGGCGTGCCAGTGCACTCACCACCATGGAGATGTCTTTACGCAACTGATTGGGGTCTAACATAATTAACCAAATGAAAAGAAAAAATAAAACGATCTACTCTATTTCGATCGCTGCTTATCGAGCTCGCGCAAAAAAGCCAACTTCTCGGAGATTTTACCTTCAAGCCCGCGATCGGTCGGCCGATAGAACTTTGCCTTCAAACCGTCGGGAAAATACTGCTCGCCCGCCGCGTAGCCATGCGGCTCGTCATGCGCATAGCGATAGGCCTTGCCGTGGCCCAATTGTTTCATGAGCTTGGTCGGCGCGTTGCGCAAATGCACCGGTACCGGCGCACTGCCATGCTCTTGCACATAGCCGCGCGCCGCTTTATAGGCGTTATACAAGGCATTGGACTTGGCGGCGCAGGCCAGATACACGACCGCCTGGGCCAGGGCCAGTTCACCTTCCGGGGAACCGAGCCGCTCGAAAATATCGGCGCCGTTCAAGGCGATCTGGGTTGCGCGCGGATCGGCCAGGCCAATGTCTTCGACCGCCATGCGCACAATGCGGCGCGACAAATAACGGGGGTCGGCCCCGCCGTCCAGCATACGCGTAAACCAGTACAGCGCGGCGTCGGGATCGGAACCGCGCACCGACTTGTGCAACGCGCTGATCTGATCGTAAAAAGCATCGCCGCCTTTATCGAAACGGCGCAAATTTTGCGACAACGAGGTTTCAAGCCACTGCGCGTCGATCAGGCCGCGGTTGGCGTTGCGTGCCGATTCGGCCACCACCTCGACGGCATTGATCAGCCGGCGCGCATCGCCGTCGGCCCAGGCCGCCAACTGAGCCTGGGCGTCCTCATCGAACAATAAGGCTCCCGGCGCATCAGCCGTTGCCCTCGCCCTCGCCCCCGCCCCACCGCCAGGGGCCGCCTCGATGCCTTCCGGCGCCGCGCCCGGGTTCCCAACACGCCTCTGGCCCACGGCAGCACCGTCTTCGCCCTGCGGCGCATTGATAACCTGCATCGCCCGGTCGATCAGGACACGCAACTCATCGGTGGTTAAGGACTCAAGCACATAAACACGAGCACGCGACAGCAAGGCCGAGTTCATTTCAAACGATGGGTTTTCGGTGGTGGCGCCAATAAAGGTGAAGAGCCCGCTTTCGACATAGGGCAGAAAAGCATCTTGCTGCGCCTTATTGAAACGATGGACTTCGTCGACGAATAAGATGGTGCGCCGTCCCTGGGTCTGCGCCACCTGGGCGGCCACAACCGCCTCGCGAATGTCTTTGACCCCTCCGAGAACGGCGGAAATTGCCAGGAATTGCGCATCGAAGCCATCGGCCATCAAGCGCGCCAAGGTGGTCTTGCCCACCCCCGGCGGCCCCCAAAAAATCATGGAGTGCGGCCGCCCCGACTCGAATGCGACACGCAGGGGCTTGCCCGGACCGAGCAAGTGGGCCTGTCCGACCACCTCATCAAGCGTTCTAGGGCGCAAGCGTTCAGCCAACGGCGTATGGGCGCTATTGGCGACGGACGAAAATAAATCGTGAGACTTCAACATTCCCAACTCTGTAAACTGACCGGAAAACGACTCGGCAAACCGGGCCAAACCGCCGTCCGGCCGCAGCCCCTGACGGCGCTATTGCATTTTGACGACATCGACACCCTTGGGCGGCACAAACTGGAACTCGTTCGCGGCCAGCTTGGGATTAGCCGTTATCTTGGTCAGATCGATACGCGTCGTTTGCCCGAACGAGTCGAGTAACAGCAAGCGTGCCGGCAAATTGTCCTTAAAGCCGATGTCCACATAGGTAAATCCGGCATCGGCGCCATGCGGCGTGGCGCGCAGCCATTCCAAGCCCTCGTTGTTGGGCAGGGCCGTCACGTTGAACGACTCGTCCAGCGAGCCCGATCCAAACAAAATGGCGGCCGGAGAGGCGCCGATGGACTGGTCGACGCTGCGTTCTGTAACCTGGGCCAAATCGGGGTCGTACTGGAAGACCTGCTTGCCATCGGAAACGATCAATTGCTCATAAGGCTTGGTGACCGCCCACTTGAACTTGCCCGGGCGCTGAAACGAAAACCGGCCGGATTGCGGCGGTTTGCCCCGACCCTGCTGATCGGTGGTTTGCTGAGTAAAGTCGCCCGTGGCCGCAGCCACCGTGTCGACAAACTGCCGTAGCTGGGTCGGTGCGTCGGCCGACCAGGCCAGCACCGGACTGAGCGCTAACACGCACGCTGCAATGAAATGCTTACTTTTCATGAAAACGCTTCCTGCGGTATTGACCGCTGATAATCGGTAAGCATAGCCGTTCCTGGCACCCTTGCGCAAAACCGCGGCCAATCCGCTTAATCGGCATCGCCTGTCCCGGCAGGAACCAGAATTTCGCGATTGCCATTGGATTGCATGGCCGATACCAGACCGGCTTGCTCCATTTGTTCAAGTAAACGCGCCGCCCGGTTGTAGCCGATGCGCAAATGCCGCTGCACCGACGAAATGGACGCACGGCGATTTTTCAAAATAACCTCGACCGCCTGGTCGTAAAGCGGATCGGACTCGGCATCGGCAAAGCCCGACGCCCCCACCCCGTCGCCCGTTTCTCCCTCGATCGTTCCTTCCAGCAGCCCTTCGACGTAGTTGGGCTCGCCCTGCTGCTTCAGGTAATCGACCACCCGGTGCACTTCGTCGTCGTGCACGAATGCCCCGTGCACGCGCGTGGGCAGGCCGCTGCCAGGCGGCATGTACAGCATGTCGCCCTGGCCCAGCAGGCTTTCCGCGCCCATCTGATCAAGAATCGTGCGGGAGTCGATCTTGGAAGACACCTGGAACGCAATACGGGTAGGAATATTGGCCTTGATCAGCCCGGTAATGACGTCCACGCTGGGGCGCTGGGTGGCCAAAATCAAGTGAATGCCCGCCGCCCGCGCCTTCTGAGCCAAACGCGCAATGAGTTCCTCGATTTTCTTACCGACCACCATCATCAAGTCGGCCAGCTCGTCGATGACCACCACAATATGCGGCAGGGTCTCAAGCGGCTCGGGCGCATCCGGGGTCAGTGAAAACGGATTGGGAATAGGTTCTTCGCGCTTGATCGCATCGCGAATCTTGGTGTTGTAGCCCGCCAGGTTGCGCACCCCCATCTTGCTCATGAGACGGTAGCGTTTTTCCATTTCGCCCACGCACCAGTTCAGGGCATTGGCGGCATGGCGCATATCGGTGACCACCGGCGCAAGCAAATGCGGAATGCCTTCGTAAATGCTCATTTCAAGCATCTTGGGGTCAATCAGGATGAGCCGCGTCTGCGTGGCGTCGGCCTTGTACAGCAAGGACAGGATCATGGCGTTGATCCCGACCGATTTACCGGAGCCGGTTGTACCAGCCACCAGCAAATGAGGCATTTTCGCCAGGTCGGCCACCATAGGGTTGCCGGCGATGTCTTTGCCCAGCGCCATGGTCAGCAAGGACTGGCTGGCGTAATAGGTTTGCGAGCCGACGATCTCGGACAAGGTCACCATTTGACGGCGCGGGTTGGGCAGTTCGAGGCCCATCAGGTTCTTGCCCGGTATGGTCTCGACCACCCGGATGCTGACCAGGCTTAGCGCCCGAGCCAGGTCCTTAGCCAGATTGACGATCTGGCTGCCCTTGACGCCCGTAGCCGGTTCGATTTCGTAACGCGTAATGACCGGCCCCGCCTGCGCGGCCACCACAACCACGTTCACGCCGAAATCGGACAGTTTTTTCTCGATCAGGCGAGAGGTGTATTCGATGGTTTCAGGCGAGACCGTTTCAAGATTCTCGGCCGGTTGATCCAGCAAGCTTACCGCCGGCAGATCGCCGGAGCCGCCGGGCTGCATGGGCGCGACAAACAAGCTTTTTTGCTTCTCTTTTTCGACGCGCGCCGATTTAGGCACCGAGACGATGGCCGGTTCGATGCGGACGGGCTGCTCGTGCACCAATTGCACTTGCTTGGCCACCACCATTTCGTTGCGTTCCGCGCTTTTGACTTCACCGACCTTGCGGTCTTCTCGGGCGGCAATGAATTCGAACACACGACGAATGGATTTTTCGATAAGCAGACCCACCCGTTCAGCCAGATGCAGCCACGAAAACCCGAAGAACAAGCTGGCGCCCACCGCCAACAAGACCAGCAGCAACAGCGTGCACCCCGTCGTGCCGAAGGTTAACGACATGGCGCGGGCCAGCAACTTGCCCAGTTCGCCGCCGGCGCCACTGGGCAAATGCGTGCCCAGATGCTGCAACTGCAGCGCTTCGGTCCCCATGGCCCCGATAAACAGCAGGAAAAAGCCAATGCCGATTTCCCAATGCACCCGGGGCAATGCCTCGGTTTTGGTGCTGGGCAACAACACATTGGTCAGCCGGTAAAAGCCGACCGCCACGCGCTGGGCCAATAATATGACCCAAAGCCATGACGAATAGCCGAACAGAAACAATAATAAATCGGAGACGTACGCGCCGAGCGTACCGCCACGATTCAGGATGCTGGTGGCATGCGCCGAATGCGACCACCCGGGGTCGGTGGCCGACCAGGTTGCAAGAACCAGGCCGAGCCATGCCGCCAGGGCGGCAAACAAGATCCAGCGGGCCTCGCGCATTAAACCGGAGAGCCGAGTTTGCAAGGGTGAAGGTCCATTGCGCACGTGATGCTGCAGGTAATCTAGCCATAGACCCATTATAATTGCCTGTTAGCTATTTTCGGATTTTCTGTAATGACTATTGCCAAACACGCCAAAGTTTTGATTCTAGGATCAGGCCCCGCCGGCTACAGCGCCGCCGTATATGCCGCTCGCGCGAACCTTAAACCCTTGCTGATTACCGGGCTCGAACAAGGTGGGCAGCTCATGACAACCACCGATGTCGACAACTGGCCTGCCGACGCCCAGGGCGTGCAGGGCCCCGATTTAATGCAACGCTTCCAGGCTCACGCCGAGCGTTTCGAAACCGAAATCATCTACGACCACATTGCCAGTGTCGATCTGTCCAAACGCCCGTTCACGCTTACCGGCGATACCGGCAGCCTGTATACCTGCGATGCACTGATTATCGCGACCGGTGCGTCCGCCCAATATCTGGGCCTGCCTTCCGAACAGGAATTCATGGGACGCGGCGTATCGGGCTGCGCCACATGCGACGGTTTTTTCTATAAAAAACAAGACGTTATTGTCGTTGGTGGCGGCAACACCGCAGTAGAAGAAGCCCTTTATCTGTCCAATATCTGCAACACTGTAACGCTGGTGCATCGACGTGACAAATTCCGTGCCGAACCCATCATTATCGACAAGCTCATGGATAAGGTCACCAACGGCAATATACGTCTCAAGCTGTTTAGCGAACTGCAAGAAGTGCTGGGCGACCAATCGGGCGTGACCGGTGCACGGCTGCACAACAAGCAGACGGGTGAGACTGAAGACTTGGCCATTACCGGTGCCTTTATCGCGATAGGCCACAAGCCCAACACAGGCATCTTCGAAGGCCAGCTCACTATGGAAAACGGCTACATCATTACGCACGGCGGCCTGTCCGGCATGGCCACCATGACGTCGGTGCCTGGCGTCTTTGCGGCTGGCGACGTTCAAGACCACGTCTATCGCCAAGCCATTACCAGCGCCGGTACGGGCTGCATGGCTGCACTTGACTCGCAACGATGGCTGGAGAATGCGGGCCAGTAAACTGGGTCTTGCTGACTTGAAGCGGTTAAAAAAAGAGGCTGCGGCCTCTTCCGAACCGCTGGTCGCCAGCAAGCCAGCCCCCATCGGCAAACACAAGGCGGGCAAGAAAACCGCAAGTGTTGCTTCTGCCCCACAGCATGCCGCCCACAGCCCTGAACCTGCCCAGACAACTGCAGCGCTCGCACTCAGCGTGGACGATCAAACCCTGTTTCGCCGTGCCGTCAAATTCGTTAAACCGATCAAAGACACACGGCGGGCTATTTTGCCGCCCACGCCCGCGGCGCACGACAGCATGCTGCGCCAACGGCGCGCGCAGGCCATGGGGTCGGAAACCACGCCATTGCCGCAAGTTTCCGACCATTTCAGCCCGGCCAGACAGCTACACGATGAATCGAGTTTTCTGCAAAACGGCTGCGGCCCCGATTTAATTAAAGGTTTGAAGCGCGGAAAATGGCCCATTGGCGCCAGCCTCGATTTACACGGCGCAACGCTTGATGAAGCCCGTTCCCGCCTGGATCAGTTTTTGCAATCGTGCCTGACGCACCAGATCAAATGCGTGCGCATTGTTCATGGCAAAGGCTACGGCTCCAAGGGCAATGAACCCGTGCTTAAAGAAACCGTTCGGCGCTGGCTCAGCCAGATCGCCAGCGTGATTGCCTATACCGAATGCGACGAACAAAACGGCGGCTCTGGCGCCGTGCAAGTATTACTGCGCGTACGAGACTCCCGCGAACTTTAAGAAAACTTAATGTCCCATGGGCCATACAGGAGCCCCTTTATGCACTGGATCTACCTTGCCATCGCCATCGCTGCTGAAATCGTCGCCACCAGCGCCCTGAAAACATCAGAAAGCTTCACCCGTCTGCTGCCTTCCGTTATTACGGTGGCCGGGTATGTCATTTCTTTTTATTTTCTGTCTTTAACCTTGCGCGTCCTGCCGGTAGGCATTGCCTATGCCGTCTGGTCAGGCGTCGGTATTGTGGCGATTTCCGTCATCGGCTATGTACTTTTCAAACAATCGCTGGACCTGGCAGCATTGATAGGCATAGGCTTTATTGTGGTGGGCGTGATCGTGTTGAATGTGTTTTCAAAATCGGCCGGGCACTAACTCCACTTCCAAATCAACTGTGAATGGTGTCGGCTTCGCTAGCCCCACCGCTTCAACTCAGCGCATTTGGGTGCACCAATGACAAAAGCCGACGATTGTGTCGTCGGCTTTTGCGTTTTATATTTTTTATGGGACCTGCTGTTTACTATATATTTATTATATGCCAGCTAACCGGCGTGCCCATGCAGGGCTATGTCTCCTCACCTGCATGAACAAGATTGTGCATCATTGAGAAACAAATAACACTTAGGGAATGCACCTAGTCAACGCATAAACTCAAAAAACACCTACTGCGGCGGACCGGGCAAGCGCTCATTGTTGCCCAGCAAATTGCTTGATTTAATCGCCCCAGGCACCCACAGTACAAACACAGCAACCGCCCAAAAAATCATGGACGCCCCTGCATTCCATTGGTCGTCGACCAGATACACACTGCACAGTTGCTGGGGCGCCTGCTGGTAAATCAGGCCTACGGCCACGGTCATCCAGCACCAGTTAAAGAGGAAGAACGCCTGAATCACTACACCTGCGCTGCGCCATGACACGCCCATCAGCATGCCAGCGACGATCCAGCTTATAACCTTGGCAAGCGCCACGCCCTTATTAAGAACGGCCAGATCCAGCGCCGCAGGCAGCATCCAGAACGCCGTCACCAAGGCTGTCACCGCCAACGCCGTGAGCCCTTTCGCATTCCACGGCTCGATAAAACGCACAAGACGCGAGCCCGCGGCCCATGCCGTCAACCAGCCAATTCCGAACAAAAGAGGAAACTCAAGCCCCATGTGGCGAGCCATGCTTGCCTCAAGCCATGGCTGCAGCATGGCAACCGCTGCCAACAACAGACCGGGCAACCATACGGCATATCGATGGGCACGTAAACGCATCATCTACTGCTCCGCCTTGCGGTTATATAAATAGTCAGCCAAGGCCAGATCAGGGCGGTCAACATCATAGGCCTTGGCCAGCTTGCCTTGCTCGTCAATGCGAAACAGCGCGGCATTGTGCGAGTACCCACCCAAGCCATCGGGAATCACCACGATATCAAACAAACCCAGCATGCTCTCAAGGTCGGACGCACCAGCCACCGTTGCCGTACGCCACAACGATGCATCGGCGCCCAGGCCACGGGCGTATTTAGCCATCACAGCAGGCGTATCGTAAAAGGGGTCAAAGCTTAACGTCAGCAGACGCACGCGGTCTTCAAGGCCCCGGCTACGTATTTCTTGCTGCAAAAACGCCAGCCCCGATGCGCTGGTGCGGCAGATGGTGTCGCAACTGGTATACACCAGCGTGACAAAGGTCGTATAACCGGACGCGCTGCCATAATCGGCCAGCGACAAGGTCTTGCCGGCCTGGTCGATCATCGATAGGGCCGGCAAGGTTCGCGGCGCGCGTTCCAAATCGATGCGGCGCACGCCATCGGCGGTCACTGCGGCAAACCCGCGCGTCACACCGCCGATGGCCAACAAGCCGAACGCCAAAACGGCGAAGATAGCCGCCAACGTTCGGGCAATGCCTTGGTTCACGACTGCTCGGCCACCGACGCAGCGCCCGCGTCAGCGGCTGGAATAGCGTGAACATCGTTCCAGGGTTCAGCCTGGGAAGCAGTCGCCGCGCGCGCCTCTTTGATGGTGGCCTCATCCACAGCAGAGCTGCTGTTGCCCCACTCTGAACGAATAAAGGTTAATACCGCCGCGATTTGCGCATCATTCAATTGCGTGCCAAAACCCGGCATGGCGCCGTTGTAAGTCGTACCAGCCACCTCGATAGGACCGGTCAACCCGTGCAACACAATCTGGGCAGGGATATGCGCATCGCCAGTGACCCACGAAGCTCCCGCCAACGGCGGAAAGACCCCAGGCAGTCCCTGCCCAGTCGCCTGATGGCAGGCCTGACAGGTCGTCGTATAGATTTGCCGCCCGTCGACCACACCGCCCTCTTCGCCACCCGTGCCCGCCGCCAAGGTCGCCGGCACACGTCGATCACCTAGCGACGCGACACCGGTAGGGTCCGCATTCAGAATGTAATAAATCCCCCAGGCAAAAAGGCCAACGATGAGCCCCAGAATGACGCGGGGAACCGGGTTGTAAAGCTCTTTGGGGTCGGCGTGCTCGGCGCTACGGGTTTGTTTTGGTCTCATTGGCTTTCTCTGATTCGTTAGTGTCGGTTACCGCTTCGTCAGGTTCTTTCGCCAAACGATTGGGGGCTAGGCGGCTGGCGGCCCATTCGGCTTCTTCGGCCGAAAGCACGGTATAGGTGCGATCCAGGCCTTGCAAATAAGCCACCAGGTCCAGAGCCTCGGGCTTGGCAACGACGACCTTACCTTCTTCAACCGCCCCCGGCGGCAACGAGACCACGCGTTCGCCCTTGGCTACGGAGCCGGGGTCTTTCACCTCGAACATATAGCGATAAGCAGGCATCACGCTGCCTGGAACGTAGGCACGCGGCTGAAACAAGTGCCCCAGATGCCAGTCGGCGCTGGGCTGACGCGCGCCGATGTTAAACAGGTCGGGGCCTGTGCGCATCGTGCCCAGCAAGGGCGGGCTGTCGTAATGGTAGTCGGCAGCCACCGAAGCGCGCCCCCAGCCTCGGCTGGCGTCGGCGATGCCGGCGCCCGTGGTGCTGGGCTGCTGTGTATGGCAGGCAATACACGCATTCGCGATATAGACCAGCTCCTCGCTCGTATAGGGAGCGAGTGCTTGCGGCGCAGGCACGTCTTTAAGTTGCATGAATGGCACGACGATCATGGCCGCTGTCGCCAAAGACAGCGTCACCATCGCACCGGCAATAAGTTTACGTTCGTTTTCCATAATCTATGAGGCCGTAATCTGTTGAGGGGCGGGAGCCGCTGTGGCAGCCAGGGGCACCGTACTGGCGCGGAAAATCATCAGGGCCACGTGGTAAGCAAAAATGAAATGCCCCAGAGTCATCAGGCCGCCGCCGATCGAACGACCTTTAAGCCACGGCAAGGTCACGGCGACCGAGTCCATGAACGGGCGCGCCGGATCAAGCAAAATCAGGCCTTGCAGGATGCCGCCGATGCTCAGCGTAATGACATACACCGCAAAACCGGCCACAACCAGCCAGAAGTGCCAGGAAATCAGAGCCGGCTTGGGCCAAGGAATGTTCACGATGCGCGGCATGGCGAAATAAATGCCGCCGAAAATCACCATGGACACAAAGCCATACATGCCTATGTGCGCATGAGCCACGGTAAAGTGCGTAAAGTGAGTCACGGAGTTCACCGAGCGCAAGGCCTCGAAAGAGCCCTGCACCGACGCCACGGTGTACATGCAGGCGCCGAAAAAGATGAATCGCAACACCGGCGAGTACTTCAAGGCGCTGAAATACCCCTTGAGCGTGAAGTGCTGGTTCACCGAGAACGCCACCACGGGGATGATCATCATGACGCTCTGTACAATCGACAAGGTAATGAGCCATTCGGGAATCGGGCCACCAATCAGGTGATGCGCGCCAACCTGGCCATAGAAGAACGCCAGCGTCCAGAACCCCAGCAAGGACAAGTTATAGGAACGTACCGGGCGCCCAATAATCTTAGGCAGCAGGTAGTAAATAATGGCGAGCGACATGGGGGTGTAGAACAAGCCCAGGACGTTATGTCCGAACCACCAGTTCATGGTCGCTTGCTCGACGCCAAAGTGCACGCCCGGGATCTTGGCCACCAGATACAAAATAGGGAACCAGAACAACGCCGCCCCCATATACCAGACCGATACATACAAGTGATGAACTTTGCGTCGCGGCAGCATAAACACCAGGGGCAGGCCCATGAGCATGCCGCCAATGGCGAACAGACTGCCGACCTGCCAGGGAATTTCAAGCCACTCCATGCCGGCGCTGATGCCCACGGCAAGTCCGCCCAGCCCGGCGATCAGGCCGCCGTTCCATAACGCCGCCCCCAGGATCACCAGGCGCCCGCCCTGCAGCGGCGTATGCAGCAGACGCGGCAACAGCCAGATCGCCATTCCGAGCAAGCCCATGGGCGCCCAGCCATATGCCACGCCATTCAGGTGAATGGTGCGCAAGCGACCAAAAGTGAGCCAGGCCGTATCGGTGAGCAAATCAGGCGAATGCAGTTTCAACGAGGCCAGCAAGCCCGCGCACGAGGCCACCACCAGCCAGACAGCGGCACAGGCAAAGAGCACGTAGGCGGGAAAGGCGCTGGACCGGTCAGCCAATTCGCGTGCGGCCAGCTCGGTCGGAGAAACACCCTCTTGCGAGGTACTGTCGAGTTCATTAGCGTCGGTAACGCCTTGCAGCTCGTGACGCTGCGAAGCGCTGGCAGAGGGCTCTTCGGTCTGGCCGATCTCATCTTTTGAGAAAATGGCTCGCGCGCCGCTGGAGTCGATATCAAACATGCCTTTGCGCATCGACCAGATGAAGCCAAACAGCCCCACCACAGACAAAATAAAAGTAGCCAGTAATAAGGCCGTTGGGTTCATGAGATTCCTTCAGTTTCGTACAAATGCAGCGGATAACAGATTTCCAACATGCAGCGCATAGGAGTTTACCCTATACAGATCAAAACTTCAGGAATCAAAAATTAACAAAAAGACCGTATCAGATGAAAAACATTTTCTTTTTAATCGCAAAAAAATGCCAATTTTTTATTGATTTAAACTTAAACTGATACAGTTATAAAAAAAACATAAAAGTGTAAAAAATACGGATCAGATTTATTGGTCCAATATCAGCACCAAAAATAGAATAAAAGCACTGGGGCCTTGATTGAAACGTTACGAAACATTGGCAAACGAAATTGCCAACTCCATCCATACTGGTGTCCTGCGCGTCGGCGATCGCCTGCCGTCCGTGCGTCACACTAGTACCAGCCGGCAGGTAAGCCCCTCCACCGTTTTCAAAGCGTATTACCTGCTGGAAGCCCAAGGCCTAATCCGGGCCCGCGAACGATCAGGCTATTATGTTTCGCCCAGTGTGCGGCAATTCCCACCCGAGCTCGATCACTCTTCGTACCCCGGAGAGGGTGCCGTCTCGTTAGATATCAGCGAACAAATATTCGACGTATTCCAATCCACCCTGTCTCGGGCGACGGTCCCGCTGGGTTCGGCCTTTCCCAGCCCGGAGATCTTTCCAATAAACAGGCTGGGGCATCTAATGGCCTCTTGCGTCCAGAACATGGATCCCTGGAGCGCCGTCGACGACGTAACACCGGGAAACTCCGATTTGCGGCGCCAGATCGCACTGCGCTACCTGAATGAAGGGCTGCATGTGCATACCGACGAAATCATTATTACCAACGGTGCGCTCGAAGCACTGAACCTGTGCCTATCGGCAGTTACTGAGCCGGGCGACGCCGTGATTATCGAGTCCCCTACGTTCTACCCCGCCCTGCAATCACTTGAACAACTCGGCCTGGAGGCCATCGAAGTCCAAACCCATCCGCGTGAAGGCATCGACCTGAATGCGCTCGAAAGCGCCCTGCTTCGGGATCGCCCCAAGGCATGCTGGCTCATGACTAATTTTCAGAATCCGCTGGGCAGCTTGATGCCCGACGAAAAAAAGAAAGACCTGGTTCAGTTGCTAACACGCTATAACGTGCCTCTGATCGAAGACGATGTTTACAGCGAACTCTATTTCGGCGAACAGCGTCCCGCATCGGCCAAGTCCTTCGATACCGAAGGCCTGGTCATGCACTGCTCTTCCTTTTCCAAGTCTCTTGCACCAGGCTACCGCATCGGATGGACGGCGCCGGGACGCTACGTCAAGGCGGTAGCCCGGCATAAAATGATGACGACTCTGAGCACCGCCACCCCAACCCAGTTGGCCATTGCAGCCTATCTTGAAAAGGGCGGCTACGACAAGCATCTGCGTAAACTACGGCACATTCTGGCCAACCAGCAAGCCACGTTCACTCAAGCATTGGGGCATTACTTCCCTGCCGGAACGCGCGCGACGCGCCCCTTGGGCGGGTATTGTCTTTGGGTCGAACTACCGGCTAACGCCAATGCGCTGGAAATACATCGACAGGCCCTATCGCTAGGCATTAGCGTCGCGCCCGGCCCCATCTTTTCAGCCAAACGGGCTTTCACAAACTGCCTGCGCCTGAACTACGGCCACACCTGGAACGAGCATACCGAAAAGGCGCTGGCGACGCTGGGTCGCCTGGCCAGCGCCTATTGACGACACACCCAAAGCTACTTAGCCTGAAGCAACGGTTTAACGTTTAACAACACCAGTTCGTTGTCGTCCTGTTGGTTGGGGTCACGGCTGCTGGAAAACGGAAAATTATTATCATTTCCAACCACAATACGCTCGCCATCGACCACATCGACATTTTCGATTGTGAAGAATGGAAATTGCAAAACGCCATCCGTTAACGCTTTGCGCGCGACCTTGTTCGGATCCTGAATATTCAGCAAGTCAATGTAGGCAATTTTACGCATTGGCTTACCGGCCGTTTCAGGTGAAAACTCGACCTTGTAAACACGCTTGAATTTAGGTAACGCCGAAAAGCAGGTCTTTGTATCGGCACCCGTTTTACATGCTTTGTCGGGCGTGCCCTCGCCATTATCGCGCTCAATCACCAAAGCCGTTGTCGCATCGATCATATTGAAGTCGCCAATGGCATGGCCTTTATCTTCCAAGGGATAAAACCAGGAACGACCAGTCCATTTTTCATCGGCCACACTAAATTCCAGAACGCGCAGCACGGTTTTACCGTCAACCTGCTCCCAATCCTTGGCATTGTCATCCCACACAGCGCCTTCCAGCATTGGGTACAAAAATTGGCCGTCTTTAGAAGACGCCATACCTTCATACCCTTTTGAACGCTTCAAGTTAACGTTCTTGTAAGTGTCCCCAGGAGCGCCTGGCGATGTAACGGCATAGTGATCAGGCGAGTGAATCTTCTTGCCATCCACTTCGGTTTCGAAAAAGGCCACGACTTTGCCATCTTTATCGACCTCGATTAAATACGGCCCGAACTCATCACCGATCCAAAAGTGCTCGCCGATAGGCTGAAAGCTTTCGGTATCCAGGTCCGAACCCGTCAAATAGCGCTCTTCAGACTCTTCGTGAACAATACGAAACGGCAGTTTTTTGTCTGGATCGCTTAAAAACACCGTGGACTTCGGCTTGAACTCGCCGCTTTTCCAGTCAATCTCATACTGGTTCAGGTACAGCATGGAATCCATGGAATTAGCCTTATTGCCAAAGCCATTGTCCGTAATAATCCAGACGCTGCCATCGGCCATGACCTTAATGCCCGAATGGCCTTGCAGCGGCTGGCCTTTGATCGGCAACGAAATGCCCGTGTCGCGGTCGGCCGATTTCCCCATAACGGAACCCAGGGCCTCGACACGCTTCTTCGTGGTGTACTTGCCGGAAATCTTCACGTCGCCCGGTGCGTTATCGGGTGCTTTAATAACGCTCTGCGCTGGCAACACCGCATGGGCTTCGAGCACCGCAGGAACCTCTTGCTGTGCAACCGCCGCTACTGACACCGAACTTAATACCGCCGCTAAGACCGACAAACGAAACAACGTCATGTTTACATCCTTGGAAGACTAGGGAAAGCAGATAGTCTAAGAAGCAAAGATGACGGGGGTGTGAATGGGGCGGAAATCGAAGTAGTCGCCCTCAAGCCCTGGGGCTCCGGGGGCGACTTTGCCAGGTTTCTTTATTGCTGGGTGACGCCTACGGTATTGCGCATACCTTCCTGACGGACGTGGGCGGTCTGATTTAACCCTGATTGGTTGACGGTTGCTGAATTTATCGCGCCGCTTTGATTAAGCGAAGCGTAATTTGCGCTGCCCTGTTGAGAAATGACGGCATCATTACCATAGCCATAATGTTGTGTAATGGCCAGGGCATTGGCCTTACCGTTCTGGATAATGTCGACGCTGTGGCTGTCGCCCATGCTGGAACCCGTGATGCGGTTGTTGGCGTCGCGCTGCTGCACATTCAGTTTAATATCGTGACCATCTTGCACGAAATGCAGTACGTTGGCCGACCCGCTTTGCGAAAGCTCGATGCTGTTGTTGTCTCCTTTCTGGATCAGCGTAGCGCGCTGGGCCGTTCCACTTTGCCCTTCGGTCGTCGGTTGCCAGCCGGCGCCGGCATGGATTTCATTACCGTTGCCGGAACTGCGAATCGCCATGGTATGGCCGTCGCCCGTCTGTTTGACAAGGGCCAGGTTGCCATCGCCGGTTTGACGGATATTATTTATAGCGTTGTTGGCATCAATTTGGGCCGCTTCGGCGTTATTGTCGTTGCCGGTTTGGGTTTGGAAGTAAGTGCTGCTATCGGCCAGCGCCTGGTTGCTGGCCAGGGCGAGTATAGCGAGCGTTAAGGGACTGAATCTGAGCATGAAGGCCTCCTCTTCCTGGTTATTTTTATAAACCTTAAGAAACGTTTTGTTTCATACAGGCGCAGGAAGATTGTCCTAATTTTATTGTTCTTGTAACACCGACTAAACGGCCTAGGTCTTGAAACAGCACTCAGCCGAACGCCCTAGCGCCCCATCAAAAGCGACAACTAGTCTCATGTTCTGACCGTCCTATAACGGCTCCGGCCGATGCAAGGCGAATCCCTGGCCGTAGTCAACGCCGATTTCTTGTAGACGATGCACCAACTCGGGAAACTCAACCGACTCAGCCACGGTCAGGATATTCATGGCACGCGCGACTTTCACAACGGCTTCCACGATGGTCGCTCCGGCTGGGTGTGTCAAAATCCCTTTGATGAACTCGCCGTCAATCTTAATGTAATGGACGGGGAGCTGCTGAAGGTAAGAAAAGGAGGACATCCCGCTGCCGAAATCATCCAGCGCAAAGCTAAACCCCTTTGCGACCAGTTGCCGGAAAGTGTCGGCCGTGTGTACTAAATTCGATAGGGCCGCCGTTTCGGTTACTTCGAAACACACGTGACAAGGCTGCACATTAGCGTAGTCGGCCAACATGAGTGCAACGTACGCAGAGAAATCGGGATTCCTCAGGGTGAGGCCCGATACATTAATAAAGTAGCGGGTTTTGGCTCGTAGGTTCGCTGGCAAGCTATGTAGTTTCGAGAAAGTCTTGCGAATAATATAACGGTCCAGTTCCTCGATTAACCCGAAGCGTTCGGCAGCCGGAATAAATGCTGCCGGCAGCAGCAAATTGCCCTTGGTATCAGGCAGGCGGGCCAGCACTTCGCGACACTCGATGGCACCGTGCTGCTGCGCCTGCATGGCGGTGAAGCGTTGCACATACAACACGAGCCGGTCTTCCCGGATGCAATCCTTGATACGCGCCACCCGGTCCATGTCGACCTGACGCTGAGTGATCTCCAGATCGCTGGCGTGACTGACTTGCACACGGTTGCGGCCCCTTTCCTTGGCCAGAAAACATGCGATATCGGCCAAGCTCAACGCCTCAGCAAATGAAACAAGGTGAAGAGCCCCGAACTCCACAAGTCCGATGCTCAAGGTCACACTGTAGCGACGCTCGCCCCAGACAAACGGAATGTCGCGAACCTTGCGGCACAGCGCGTGCGCCAGTTCCAGTGCGTCCACCTCAGCGCTGTCAGGTAGAATCAGGGCGAACTCGTCACCGCCCAGGCGCGCCAGCAGGCCTGACTTGCTGATATGTTGCTTCAAAACCGTGGCCACTTGCCGCAACAACGCATCACCCGCAGCATGACTGTTGCGATCATTAACGATCTGAAAATGATCCAGATCCATGTACAACAAGGCATGGGGACCCGTAAGCCTTCCCAGCTCACAGCCTCTTCTGTCGAACTCCCGGCGGTTGTACAGTCCTGTCAAAGAGTCGTGCGCGGCTTGGTAAGAAATTTCCTGTGCAAGTTCATGCGCTTCAGTGACATCGTTGCCTTGGACGAAAATCCCCGACACCCGTCCCGCAGCATCTCGAATAGGTTGGTAGATCAGGTCGACGTAGCACTGTTCCAATGAGCCTCCTACCAAGCGCTGTAGTTGAATGGGCAAAGCACGTCCAATGAAGGGTTTCCCCGTAGCAAAGACGCGGTCCAGCTTGTCCAGGTAGCCTTGCACAATTACTTCAGGCAGCACTTCAGCCAGAATGCAGCCCAAAATCTGCCGGTGACCAATAAGTTGGTAGTAGGCATCGTTAGCCAGCTCGAAGATGTGCTGCGGGCCGCGCAATACACAAATGAATCCGGGCGCTTGCTGAAAAAGTTGCCGCAGGCGCTCGCGTTCGGCGTTCAAAATCTCTTGTGCGTCTCTGGCCCTCTGGCTGATGAAAGCATGCTCAATGTCCTTGCGTAGGGCTTCGTCATCCCACGGCTTAGTGATGAACCTATAGATCGCGCCTCGATTTATTGCCTCGGTCACCGATCTCAGGTCTGTGTAACCTGAAAGAATCATGCGGATAGTTGCCGGATACATGTCTTTGACCTTGCTGAAGAATTCCGTACCGGTCATCTCCGGCATTCGCTGATCCGACACAATGACTTGGACCTGGTGCTTGGCGAGCAGTTCAAAGGCCTGGGCCGGGCTGTTGGCAGTCAGTATCCGGTAGCCATCACAGCGCAGCAGTCGCGTGAGCGCGTTCAGGATATTTTTTTCGTCATCAACTAATAAAAGTACACGTTCGGACGCCGGATCATTCATCGATGGTGGAAGGGACACCCGATAACTGTTCTCGCTTAACGTGGTGACCAGCGCGTCGAAGCATGTGGGCCGCGCAAAAAGGTAGCCCTGAAACTCATCGCAGTGACTGCGCTTCAAAAAAGCAAACTGTGATTCTGTTTCTACGCCTTCGGCAACCACCTTCAGGCCCAGGAGATGAGCCATTGAGATAATGCCTTGCGCAATAGCCGCATCAGCCGGGTCACTTACCACATCGACAACGAAGGAGCGATCAATCTTCACCTTATCGATGGGAAGATTTTTCAAGTAATTCAGACTTGAATAGCCTGTTCCGAAGTCGTCGATGGACGTCTTGACCCCCATTTCCCGAAGTTGCGCCAGCTTGAAAATAGCCGCCTCTTCGTCATCGACGAGCACCCCCTCGGTAATTTCAATCTCAAGGGAAGCAGCCGGCAATGCCGCTTTATCCAGAGCCTGTCGAAGTTTCCGCACAAAATCGACTCGCTGGAAATACAACGGCGAAATATTGACGATGACAGGGAAAAATGGGAGACCTTGCTTACGCAGGATGCCACTGTCACGGCACGCCGTTGCAAGCACCCACTCAGTCAAAGGAACGATTTGTCCGGTCTCCTCGGCCAAAGGAATAAAGCGCGACGGTGAAATGTAGCCGCGCGTCGGGTGCAGCCAGCGCACTAAGGCTTCGACGCTGACTACTTGACCCGAATGCCCTGCAACGATGGGTTGGTAATGCAATGCCAGCCCGCCTGCGTCCAATGCGCTCTGCAAGTCATTGCGAAGCTCCAGGCGGTCGGCGACCCGTGCGCTTAAATCCACCGTATACGTATGCCACGTGTTTCGCCCTTCTTGCTTGGCCCGCAGCATGGCCAGATCCGCTTCACGGACAAGCTGCATGTGGTCTTTGACGTGGCCATCGCTGGTCGAGATGCCCGCGCTGGCGGTCACGCGCAAAACCCTATCGTTAACAAGATACGGTTTCGAGAGATCGCTAATGACGCGTTGCGTACGCTCCTGAACCTGCCCGAGGTCAATCCCGAAGAACAGCAAAACAAACTCGTCGCCGCCAAGACGGGTGACACTGCCGTCCTTCTGCACACCACGTTGCAAGCGACTCGCGACCTCCACCAACACTCCATCGCCAATTTCGTGGCCCATTGAGTCGTTAATGAGCTTGATCCCGTCGAGGTCGAAAAATACGACAGACACCGGCAGGCCCTCACTCTTCGCCCGAGTGCACGCCTCCTTCAATATCTGTTCGAGCATGCGTCGATTCGGCAACCCCGTTAAAGGGTCGTGCAACGCGCTGTGGTGAAGTTGAACCGAGCGCTCGCGTGCGACATGTGCCAGCCTTTGGCTCGAAATAAGAAGAAATGTGAATATCATTCCTGCCAGCAAGACGAACTCCGGCAGCATCTCGGCACTGATCTCGATGGGCGCTTTCACATAGACATAAGAAAGGCTCAAATCAAAATCGTGATGCAAGGGAATCGTTATGTCGCCCGCTGCGAAAGCTCCTGTGGGTAGCTCATCGGTGGTTTGATAAAGAATGCGGCTCCCGTGCGAAATACGGAAGTAACCGTCCTCAGTTCGCGACATTGCTTGCGCAAGGATATCGGCGAGACTGAGCCTGGCTACAATGAACCAGCCCTTCATTTTCGGATTGGACAGCGGTGTGATCATCAATCCTGCGCCCGCGTTACGCGAAATGTATTCGTCCACAGCAACATGAGTCTCGCCGCTGCCATGCACATGCATGTACCAATCATGCAGGCTACGACCTGCTACCAAACCTCCAAGCCATCCGGGGGAGACGCCTTTCCGATTCACTTCCCAGACAACTGACTGTCCATCATCTACGATGGCGAAACTGTCAAAAAACGGGAAGTCCCTCATGTAGCTGTCGAATTCTCGTTCGATCAAAGCCTGCGATGGGATATGTTCTACGGCCCCCCAACGCTCACCCAGCCTTTCCATCAGGGCGGTCGTGTGCGCAATCCTGTCTTCAATGTCGTGCGCTATCGTTTCTACCGTCCCTCTAATGAATTGTTGACGCGTGACAATATCGTCCTCAATCAACCCGTACGAAATGATGGTGGACACAGAGATGCCCAATAGTGCCGCCGCAATAGCGCCTTGGGCTGGGGGCACCCTTCGGTTGACGTTGCGGCGCAACAATAGGGATGCAACTGCGGCCAGTAGAACCACGGCAGTGGCGAAATTTGCCGAAACGAGCCGGCCATTTAGCCATGCATTGGACCACTGGGGCGCTATGTGCGCCAGTGCCATGGCACAAATGACGGCTAATGCCCATAAACGCGCATACCTGGTATAAGTTCGCGCAGCATAAAGCGCGAAGCCGCAAAAGACGAGTATCGTGGAAAAATAGGGCGAAACAAACACCGGCTGTCCTGCTACCTCCCGCAATCGCGCGTACCCGATATATCCGGCCAAAGCCATACATACGCTTGTGAGAGCAACGACCGTTACAAAGAGTCGGAGCGAGCCTTGCTTTGTGTTTATCAGCCGCTCGATAGTCTTGCAAGACGTCCCACTGCCGTACGGTTTATGCATCGCTATTTTCTGGGGCGGGCCGCACGTAAAGCTTGTAACTGACCCCTTCGTCGTATTCGAACTCTTGCAATCTATCGATAAGTCTTTGGGTCAACGTCATGCCTTCGCTCAGCAACAACGTGCCGGCGGCCGAGTACAGCTTTTTTATTACGACCATTCCGGGTTCCAGCGCCTGCGAGCTTAACGTCAGGACTGATTCGTCCTCTTCAGCCTGGTCCTCCGACATGTTGACGGCCACTTCAATAAACGCTTGGCACAGTATGGGGTCGTATGAACGACCTGCGGACAGTGCTATCGCCTTGAGAGCTTCCTCGCGCGTGAGTGGTCGCGTCTGAACCATACCCATTTGCATTTCTACAGCGTCTACGGCGAGCTTAATCAGTCTAGCGCCCCAGGGAATGGATTCTCCCCGCAAGCCGTCTGGGTAACCGGCGCCGTCCCAGCGCTCTTGGTGATGGCGAATCAGCACAGCAGCGTCTTGCACCGGGTCGAGGGCCATCAGCAGGTTCTCGCCGATGCCGGGATACTCCCGATAACGTTCGCGCTGTTCTTTGCCTAAACAATCTGATGGAAAGGCGATCATCTCGTCGCGCCACGTGAGCTTACCGATGTTGTACAAGGCCGCGGCCATTTCCAGATTGCGACCATCCTTGTCCGGCAGCTTATTAGCCGTGCAGAATGCTCGGATCAGCGCTATGACTTCATGATTGGTTTGTCGGCTTTTAGGTAGACGTTGGTTGATCAACGAGGAAAAGACTTCGGTGGCGGTAACGTAACCGCGCTCAAGTTCAGTATTGGCGCGTTCAAGAAGCTGCGCGGTGGCCGCCAACTCTGCTGTCCGCTCCAGTACACGACGCTCAAGATGTTCGTTGATGTCTTGAAGCGCCCTGTTTTGTTCTTGCGTCAACTTCTGCAAACGCAACCGCTCTTGCTCCGCGTATTGATAAGCCAAGCTTTGCTCGATGATCAGGCAAATCTCATCATCATGCCAAGGCTTACTAAGGTAACGGTAGATCCGTCCATCGTTGATCGCCTTGATGGTTGTGTCGATATCGGCGTAACCTGTGAGCAAGATTCGTATACAGGCGGGCCAGCGTTCGCATATTTCACAAAGAAGTGTGGCACCGTCCATGCCGGGCATTCTCGCATCCGACACAATCAAATCCACTGAATGCTCTTCCATGAGGCGCAGGGCTTCGACGCCACTTCGCGCAGTAAGGATACGGTATGGTTTATGGTGCAAGACGCGTCGCAGGGCGTTTGTGACGTTTGGCTCGTCGTCGACCAAAAGCAGAGTGACGCTCGTTAGCATTGGGTTCTGTTCGATTAGCACGGGTACTCCGTTGGTTCGAGCAAGTGCGGCTGTGCAATGGGCAACCACACTCGGATGCGGGTGCCGTTGCCGACCTCGCTGAACACGTCTATGCGGCCATGGTGCTTTTGAACAATGCGGTAAGAAAGCGCCAGACCCAGGCCAGTACCCTCACCGACGGGTTTGGTGGTGAAAAACGGTTCGAATACTCTGGGCATAACAGCTGGTTCTATTCCTTTTCCGGTATCTTGCACCTCGAACCAAACCTCGCCGCCTTCTTTACCGGTTCTTACTGTGATGGTGCCTTCCTGCTCAATGGCTTGTGCAGCGTTGACGAGCAAGTTCAAAATGACTTGATTGATCTGCGAAGCATTGCACTGGATTTCAGGTAGATTCCCGTATTTCTTGATCACGTCCGCTTTGTACTTGATCTTGTTAGCGGCCACACTCAATGTAGTGTTCAGGCCGTGATGCAGATCGGCCAGGGAAAACACTTCCAAATCGATGTGACAGAAGTCCTGTAGTGCTGAAATAATTTGTTTTACGCGATCTATTCCTTCGCCAGACTCATGGATGAGCGCTTCCACGTCACCGCGAACATAAGCGTAATCGAGATTGAGCTTGAGCCGCCTTACTTCTTCAATGCTCTGGGCCTGATCGACGGCATCAATGATCTTCAACAAGTCGGTTACGTAGCCGGCCAGCGTTCTGAGATTGGAAAAGACATACCCCACAGGGTTATTGATCTCGTGCGCGACGCCAGCAGCGAGTTGGCCGATACCTGCCAGCTTGTCAGATCGGATAAGATTGTCGTTTGCGCGTTCGACTTCCTTCAGTAGGCGCCGTTGCTCGTTTCGACCTCCACGGATGTCTTGTATTGCCCCGCTAAATCCTTTATGGAAACCGCCCGTCTTATCAGTGGCCGGCTCATAGAACAGTAGCGCGTGATACTCGTTGCCAGTCTCGTCCGTGAATGGAAAACACGTCAAACTATGAAGTTGCCTCGAGCGGCCGGCGTCTGTCAGCACATTGATTTCGATAGGCGCGAGTTCGTCGTCCAGGCGAAGGGGTTTCCCTGCACAGGAGTCATAAAGACCCAAAGCACAGGCAACCTTTTCTGGTCGCGCCACGGAAAAAGCCGACACGAACTTTTTACCTATGACTTCCTCGAGCGAAATCGCTGCCTGAGTGGCCATATAGGCGTTAACATGACGCACTGTCTGGTCCTGGTCCAATACAATCAAGCCGATCCGGATGTGCTTATCGATGCCGCGCAATAGATCCTGCATACTTAAAAAGCCCTTACCTCTAATCTTCCCGCTTCGCTTATGCCCTACATACGAGATCGCTCATTGACTACCCAAGAAGCCCGCTGTGCATTTACGGTCGCTCGGAGGTGGATGCAGAATCTCTAGCCGTTACTCCCTGTTTGTTTGACACGATATAACGCTTCGTCCGCACGCTTGAGTAAAAGGCGAGTGTTCTGGGCGTGTTCCGGTTAAAGTGCGATGCCGACGCTTACACCGACCTCGCCGATGAGTCTCAACCGACTGAGGTGTCTAGAGCAGCAGAAAGTTCACTGCACCATGCCGCCCGCTTCTGAATGTCTATTTAAGGGTAGCTGAGTGCGTGCTGTTTCTTGCAAGGTCATTATAGTTTTGAGCTCGTGTGCATAGCAGTTCCGCTGTGCAAATATATGCCCGCAGCGCCCCTAACCGTAACATTATGTCGCAAACTTGCAACATTCTATATTCATCTCTACGTCGAACTTCGAGGCTTTAGTGTCGTTTGGGCTTGTCTGGCTCGTAGATCGGTGATGTTGGTCAGCGAATGAATTCCGCCTTGAGGCCGGCTCGATTGCGGTAAAGCGAAGGGTACAGGTAAAAGTGCGGGACATGGGCCGATCAAGAAAGGCCGCAACAGAACTGTTGCGGCCTTCAAAATCAAACTATCGGTTGATTAATTTCAACAGATTAAGCAACCCGCAAGCCTTTCAGCAAGCGGGTTTTGTAGACTGCTATGTACGGTATAGACTAACTTACATGTTTTCGATCATGACCTGACCGAAGCCCGAGCACGATACTTGCGTTGCGCCTTCGAGCAAACGAGCGAAGTCATAAGTGACTTTCTTGGACAGAATCGATTTTTCCATGCTGGAAATAATCAGGTCGGCCGCTTCGGTCCAGCCCATGTGGCGCAGCATCATTTCAGCGGACAAGATTTCGGAACCGGGGTTCACGTAGTCTTTACCGGCGTACTTCGGTGCGGTGCCGTGCGTGGCTTCGAACATGGCGATCGAGTCGGACAAGTTGGCGCCCGGAGCAATACCGATACCGCCCACTTGCGCGGCCAAGGCGTCGGAGACATAGTCGCCGTTCAGGTTCAGGGTGGCAATAACGTCGTATTCGGCCGGACGCAGCAAGATTTGCTGCAAGAATGCGTCGGCGATCACGTCTTTAACGGTAATTTCGCGACCCGTTTTCGGGTTTTTGAATTTGCACCATGGGCCGCCGTCGATCATTTGCGCGCCGAACTCTTTTTGAGCCAGCTCGTAGCCCCAATCGCGGAATCCACCTTCGGTGAATTTCATGATGTTGCCTTTGTGCACCAGCGTAACCGACGACTTGTCGTTGTCGATGGCGTACTGGATGGCTTTGCGCACCAGGCGCTGGGTGCCTTCACGGGAAACCGGCTTGACGCCGATGCCCGATGTTTCAGGGAAGCGGATTTTGGTCACGCCCAATTCGTTTTGCAGGAAAGCAATCAGCTTTTTGGCTTCAGGGCTTTCGGCTTCGAATTCAACGCCGGCGTAGATGTCTTCCGAGTTTTCGCGGAAGATGACCATATTGGTTTTCTCAGGCTCTTTCACGGGCGAAGGTACGCCCTTGAAGTACTGAATGGGGCGCAGGCAGACATACAGGTCGAGCTGCTGACGCAAGGCCACGTTCAGCGAACGGATGCCGCCGCCAACGGGCGTGGTCAGTGGACCCTTGATGGAAACGACGTAGTCCTTGACGGCCTCAAGCGTTTCTTCCGGCAGCCAAACGTCGGGACCATATACTTTTGTGGATTTTTCACCGGCATAGACTTCCATCCAGTGAATTTTGCGCTTGCCGCCGTATGCTTTGGCAACGGCTGCATCAACGACCTTGAGCATAACGGGCGTAATATCGGCGCCAGTACCATCACCCTCGATGAAAGGAATAATGGGTTCGTCGGGAACGCTAATCGAAAAATCGGCATTGACCGTAATTTTTTGGCCCGCTGCCGGTACCTTGATGTGCTGATAGGACATGGATGCTCCAGTTGCTCCAAAGGGGGAAAATTCAGTAAAAACCAAACGACTGCTTTTAAGCCGATACAAACCACAGCCTTGGATTCAAGGCGATTGCTGCCCGACAGTTTAAACATGCAGTCTTATATAAGACTAGTGTAGCCTAATTCAGGGTGTAATTTCAATAATTTACGCCCCGCTGAACTCGCTAAACGAGGCCACCGGGTAAAATGAGCTTTTCACCAGACTTTGAGTGTCTATGTTCAACCCCTCCCGCGAGCAAGTACGGCAGTTTTTTACCGAGGCTTGGCGCAAACACAAAACGGCCGCCGTCCTGACGCCGCTTGAAGCCATGGCGGTCGACTGGGCAAGCCAGCACCCCGAGTACCACGCCGAACTTGAAAACCCCGAGGCCATCGACGCCGATTACGCCGTCGAAGCGGGCAAGACCAACCCATTTTTGCATTTATCCATGCACCTGGCCATTTCAGAGCAGTTGTCCATTGATCAGCCGCCCGGCATCAAGGCGGCTTACCAGCAACTGATCGCCACACGCGACCCGCACGAGGCCGCCCATGAAATCATGGAGTGCCTGGGCGAGGTTGTCTGGGAAGTGCAGCGCTTAGGCAAACCGTTCAGCAACGACACCTACCTGGATCTGATCAAACGGCGCATCAGCCGGCATTAAAGCAACGCGAACGCAAAAAAGCCCCGATGTATCCGGACCCGCTTTAGGCGGGCAAGACATCGGGGCTTTTTTTGCTGAGCCGCAGGCCATGGCCCGCGGCGGCATTCGCGTTTATTTTTGAATCGACAAAGGCGAAGGCAGCGTGGCCAGCCATGCTGCAATATTGGTCACATCGGCATCGGACAGCGGTGCGGACATGGCGCCCATGATCGCGTTCTTGCGTACATTGGACGAAGCGGGAGCTCCGGCCAACCCGCGCTTGTAGGCTTTCAGTGCATGAGCAAGGTAGTCGGCATGCTGGCCGGCCAATATCGGGTTCTCGGCCGACAAAGGCGTCTTGCCATCGGCTCCGTGACACGAAGCGCAATTAAACTTCTGGTACGCAGCCTGGCCTGCGGCCAGATCGGCCGCGCTCGCCAGGGTCGCGCTTGCCGCCAACAAGGAACCCGCCAAAACGAGTGTTAATTTTTTCATTTGGGCCCCCGATTATTTGAAACTGGAATAGTAAGCAGCGATGTCGGCCATATCTTGGGGCGACAACGTTTTAGCGATGGCTTCCATAGTGGGGAAAGTGCGCGCACCGCTGGCGTATTCCGTCAGCGCATTCACGATGTACTGCGACGATTGGCCGGCAATCATCGGAACGTGGTAAACCTCGGGGAAACTCGACTTGTAGCCTTCGATGCCATGGCACCCGATACACATCGAGATTTTGCTCGATGCAGCTTTGGCGTCACCCACTGGCGCGGCATCGGCCGCATAGGCTTGGCCCGCAAACGCACAGAAGGCCGTAACGGCTAGCGCAGACAGTGTGCGCGGCAAATTTGTTCGCAACTTCATAATAGCTCTTATTTGGCGGTAAATAAAAAGTCGGCCGCTCTCCATCCTGACCGACGAACCGAGATGATTGTACGATAATTGTTGCATCCCTATCCAAGTATCCCTCTTAAACGTTGTAATACAACATACCTCGACCACGGACTCACACAATGACTTCTGACACAGCCGCCATCCAGCCCGAACGTTTTAACGGAACCGACCGCTATGTGGCGACCGACGATCTGAAACTGGCGGTCAATGCGGCCCTGTCGCTGCAGCGCCCGCTGCTGATCAAGGGCGAACCCGGAACCGGCAAGACCATGCTGGCCGAGGAAGTCGCCGCCGCGCTGGGACGCCCCCTGCTGCAATGGCACATCAAATCCACCACCAAGGCGCACCAGGGACTGTATGAATACGATGCGGTTTCACGCCTGCGCGACTCGCAACTGGGCGACGAAAAGGTGCGCGACATCGGCAACTACATTGTCAAAGGCGTGCTGTGGCAAGCCTTTGAAGCCAACGTCCCGCAGGTTGTACTGATCGACGAAATCGATAAGGCCGACATTGAATTTCCCAACGATCTGCTGCGCGAGCTGGACCGCATGGAGTTTCACGTCTATGAAACCCGGCAAACCATCAAGGCCCGCCACCGCCCCTTGATCATCATTACCTCGAATAACGAAAAAGACCTGCCGGATGCCTTTTTGCGTCGGTGTTTTTTCCATTACATCAGTTTTCCGGATCGGGATACCCTGAAAAGCATTGTGGCGGTTCATTACCCTGATTTGAAGCAAGACGTGCTTGCCGCCGCACTCGATACCTTCTTCGCATTGCGCGATGCGCCGGGCCTTAAGAAAAAGCCGTCCACCTCTGAATTCCTGGACTGGCTGCGCCTGCTCATGAGCGAATCGTTTACCGCCCAAGACATCGGCGGCACCGCTCAAGACCTGCCCATCATGGCCGGCGCCCTGCTCAAAAACGAACAAGACCTGACCCTGCTGCAACGCCTGGCCGCCATGACCCGCGCCGGCCAGCGACGCTAACCCCGCGCGCCCACAGGCAACGCCATGCTTACCGATTTTTTCTACCATCTGCGCGCCAGCAAGCTGCCGGTTTCCGTCCAGGAATACCTGACCTTGCTCGAAGCGCTGCAAACCCGGCTGACAACGACTTCGCTGGATGATTTTTATCATCTGGCGCGCATGACGCTGATCAAGGACGAAACGCTCTTCGACCGCTACGATCAGGCCTTTGGCCAGTTTTATAAAAAACTGCAGGCCGCGCTCCCGCCGGACAAAGAGATCCCGCTGGACTGGCTGATCAAGGAGTTCCAAAAAAACCTCAGCCCCGAAGAAAAAGCCGCCATCGAAAAACACGGCTGGACCAAGCTGATGGAACTGTTCAAGCAGCGGCTCGAAGAGCAGCAGGAACGCCATGCCGGCGGCAACAAATGGATAGGCACGGGAGGCTCGTCGGCCTTCGGGCACGGCGGCTATCACCCTGAGGGCATACGCATGGGGGGGCCCTCGGCCGGCAACCGCAGCGCCGTCAAAGTATGGGACAAACGCGAATTTCGCGACTACGACGACGACCAGGAACTGGGCACCCGGAATTTCAAAATGGCGCTGCGCCGTTTGCGCCGCTTTGCCCGCGATGGCGCGGAACTCGAGCTCGACCTTGAAGGTACCATCAGCCACACGGCCAAAAACGCCGGATTTCTTGACCTGCAAATGGTGCCCGAACGCCACAACACCGTTAAAGTATTGATGCTGCTTGATGTGGGCGGCAGCATGGACGACCACATCGCCCGTGTAGAAGAACTGTTTTCAGCCGCACGCAGCGAATTCCGGCATCTGGAGGTGTATTATTTTCACAATTGCCCATACGAGTCGCTCTGGAAGAACAACCGACGACGCATCAGCGAACGCTTCGATACCTGGGACATCTTGCGCAAATACAACGATGACTGGCGCCTGATCATTGTCGGCGACGCCACCATGAGCCCCTATGAAATCCTGACCCCGGGCGGGTCGGTCGAGCACTACAACAAGGAAGCCGGCGCCCAATGGCTGCAACGGCTGCTGGAAAACTGGCCTAAATCCGTATGGCTCAACCCTGAACCGGAAGCGTACTGGCCCTATCGCCAGTCGATTGCGCTTATTAAAAACATCGTCCACGATCGCATGTACGCCGTGACCGTTAGCGGCCTGGAAGCCGCCATGCGCCACCTCTCCAAATAACCGCCTTTCGAGACCCCTATGCCCACTTTTCTTTCCCGAACACTTACCGGCATCGCCACCCTGCTTCTGGGCGGCCTGATGGCCGGCACAGCCGTCTCGATTGAACTGCCCGACGGCATAACGCAAGGCAGCTCAGTCGAAGGCACGACCGAATACCAGTTGAAGAACGGTCTGCGCGTGTTGCTGACCCCGGACGCCTCCAAGCCCACCACCACGGTCAACATGACCTACCTGGTGGGGTCTCGGAACGAAAATTACGGCCAGACCGGCATGGCTCATTTACTTGAGCACATGCTGTTTCGCGGCACACCGACGCTGCGCAATGCGCTGGCGGAATTTTCCAGACGCGGACTGCAGGCCAACGGCTCCACCTCCAGCGACCGCACCAATTACTACGCCAGCTTTGCCGCCGACCCGGCCAATCTTGATTGGTACATCAAATGGCAGGCCGACGCCATGGTCAATTCGCTGATCGCCAAAGAAGACCTCGACGCCGAAATGACGGTGGTGCGCAATGAAATGGAACGCGGCGAAAACAGCGCGTTTCAAATGCTGATGCAGAAAATACAAGCCACTGCCTACGAATGGCATAACTACGGCCACAACACGATCGGCGCGCGCTCCGATGTGGAAAACGTCGATATCAGTCAGTTGCATGCTTTTTACAAAGAGTATTACCAACCCGACAATGCGGTACTGATCATTGCCGGCAAATTCGATCCGCAAGCCACGCTGGACACGATTGCACAGGCTTTTTCCCCCATCCCCCGACCCACGCGCACCTTGCCGCCGGAATACACGGTCGAGCCCGTCCAGGACGGCGAACGGCGCGTCACCCTGCGCCGCCACGGCGGCAGCCCCTTGATCGGCGCCATGTTCCACATTCCTTCCGCAGGCAGCCCCGACTACATTCCCATGGAAGTGGGCGTGGCCATCTTGGGCGATACCCCCTCGGGCCGGCTGTACCGCGCCCTGGTGGATCAAAAGCTGGCCGCCAATGTCTTTGGGTTTACGGCGGGGCTGAATCAGCCGGGCTATGCCTTCTTCGGCGCACAGCTTGAACCGGGCATGGACCAGAACCTGGCATTGAAAACGCTTAACGAGACGCTGGATGCCCTGCCGCAGGCGCCTTTCAGCCAGACCGAACTGGACCGGATTAAAAGCAAGTGGCTCACGGACTGGTCGCAAACCTATGCCGACCCCGTCAGCCTGAGCCAAGCGCTGTCGGAGAGCATTGCCGACGGCGATTGGCGCCTGTTTTTCTGGCAACGCGACCAGGTCGAGAACATTCAACTGGCCAAGGTTCAGGAAGTGACGCAAGCCTATCTGGTCGCCAGCAACCGGACCGACGGCATGTATATTCCCACCGACAAGCCGGTTCGTGCGCCACTGCCCGCCTCCGTCGATTTGAAAGCACTGCTCAAAGACTATCAGGGCAAAGCCACCCAGGGCAGTACGGCGGCGTTCGATCCGACGCCCGCCAATATCGATGCCGCCACCCAGCGCGAGCCCTTGTCGCTACCCAACGGCACCGTCAAACTGGCTTTATTGCCCAAGCCGACACGGGGCAATCTGGTCCAGGCCAATTTGCTGATCCAGTTTGGCGACGCCGACAGCCTGAAGAGCAAGCGCACCATCGCCAGCGCGACGGCCGCGTTGCTTGATCGGGGCACAGCCGAGCTGTCGCGCCAGCAGATCCAGGACAAGTTCGACGCCCTGCAAGCCAATGTGAGTTTCGGCGGCGGGGCCGGCAACGTGGTGGTCGATATCTCGACGACCCAAGAGCATCTTGCCGCGGTCATCGACCTGACGCTGCAAATCGTTCGCCATGCCAACTTCCCCGCCAAGGAGCTGGCCGAGTACCAGCGCCAGGCCAGCGCGTCGATCCAAAGCGCCATGAGCGAGCCCAGCGCCCTGGCTTCGCGCACGCTGGCACGCCACAGCAGCCCCTGGCCCAAGGATGACATCCGCTATGTACCCACCTTTGCCGAAGCGCTGGAAAACATCGCCATGGTCAAACAGGAAGACTTGGTCGACTTCCATAAGAACTTCTACGGTGCCGGCGCCATTGAGTTCGCGGCGGTAGGCGCGTTTGACGCTGAGGCCGTAAAAACCGCCTTGACCGAGGGACTCAAAGACTGGAAAAAAGCCCCCGCCTATACCCGTCTGGCGGATCCTTACCATGACGTCGCCGCGAAAAAATTCGACATCGACACGCCCGACAAGGCCAACGCCTTCTACCTGGCCAGCCTGCCGCTCAAACTGCAGGATACCGACCCGGCCTACCCGGCGCTGTACCTGGCCAACTACCTGTTGGGCAGCTCGGAAACGTCGCGCCTGTGGACTCGGGTACGTGTTACCGACGGCCTTTCCTACGACGTGCGCAGCCAGTTGCAGGCGTCATCCTACGAACCGTCGGGCGACTGGACCTTGTATGCCATTTTCGCGCCTGAAAACAGCGATCGCCTGCAAAGCGCCGTACGCGAAGAGCTGACCCGCGTGCTACGCGACGGCTTTACCGACCAGGAAGTCAGCGAAGGCATTACAGCTCTGATGAGCCTGCGCAAGCTGGCACGCACCCGCGACAGCGTCCTGGCGTCGGCCTGGATCAATTACCTGCAACTGGGGCGCACGTTCCAATGGTCGGCGGATATCGACGCCGCCTTGATGGCCCTGACCAAAGAAGACGTCAATCGGGCGCTGCGCGCCACCCTGAAACCGGACGCATTCAGCACCGCCATTGCAGCCGACAGCAATAAGCAAAAATAATAAGTCCTCCGGCAAAAGGCCCAGCAAGGGTTACCCCTTGCTGGGCCTTTTTTTGTTCCCGCTCACGGTCTGATATATGTATAATTTTCTTGCCGCCGCTATCCGTTGTCCTGACAAGCAATAAAGCAAAAAATAGGAGCATCACGGGCTATTATGGAAAAGGTGAAACTCAAGCACCCGGCCGACTCTCAATACCGGCCGGAAATCCAGGGTGTGCGCGCCATCGGCGCATTCGTCATTGCCATATGTCATATTTGGCTGGTCAAAGTCTCGGGCGGCGTCGACGTTTTTTTTGCGGTATCCGGCTTTCTCATGAGCGGCGTGCTACTGCGTCAGTATGTGCAAAATGACACGATCCAGGTATTTGGCTTCTGGGCCCGCATCATCCGTCGCATCACCCCGTCCGCCTACCTGATCGTTCTGCTCACCTTGCTTGCCGGCATGGTCTGGCTGCCTGAACCGCTCTGGGCAGCTTTCATACGCGAAGGCGTTTATACCGTCTTTCATGTTGAAAACCTGCACCTCATGAGCGCGTCGGTCGACTATCTTGCGCGCGACGTTCCGCCCAGTCCGGTGCAGCAGTTTTGGGCGCTTTCCATTCAGATGCAGTTCTATATTGCCTGGCCCTTCGTTTTCCTCATCGCCGGCTGGCTGTCCAGAAGGACCGGATCAGGCATTGTCCCTTTCGTCACGGCCCTGGCCGGCATTACCCTGGCTTCGTTTGTTTATTCGCTAATCGAAACGCCCGCCAACCCCGGACCGGCGTATTTCAACCCCTTGACCCGGATTTGGGAGTTTTCCGCCGGCGGCCTCTGCGCCGTGCTCTTGCCTTACCTGAATATAAGCAAAACCACCCGCTTTCTGTACGGCTGGATCGGCTTGCTTCTTATCTTGGGCTGCGCGACCTTGCTACCTCGAAGCGCACAATTTCCAGGCTATGTCGCGCTCATTCCTGTCGTGGGCGCCATCCTCATTATATTTGCCGGAACCAGCGGCAGCCGCTTTGGCGTGGACCGCCTGCTGGCTTCGCGGCCGCTGGTGGCGCTGGGCAGCCTTTCCTTCACTTTTTACCTTTGGCACTGGCCCGTACTGGTATTTTTCCTTGAGGCCACAGGGCAAACCCGGGTCGGCCTGACCGACGGCCTGATCATTATCGCCATCGCCTTGTGCGGCGCCTACCTGACCATGCGGCTTATCGAACGGCCTGTCCAGCGGACCTCGTTCGGACGCGCCAAAATCTGGTACACCTATGCGCTCGGCGCCGCGCTGGCGGTTCCCGCCATCGCCACAGCGGGACTATGGCGCCATTACGTCAAAGGAATCGATAAAGAGTCCATCACCTTGGCCCGCCTTCCCCTGGCCCAGCATGTGCCCGCCCTCAAGCTGACGACCGTGCAACAAAGCGCGGAAGGGATACCCGCAGTGCAATTGATCACCGCCAAAACCAATGTGCCGATGGCCTATCGCGACGGTTGCCAGCAACGAACGCTGGATCCCGCCGCCCTGACATGTGAATACGGTCAGACTGCCAATCCGGTCAAAACCATCGCCTTGGTCGGCAGTTCGCACATGACGCAATGGCTTCCCGCCTTTCAGCTCATCGCTCAAAAATATGGTTTAAAAATTTTGCTGATCACCAAAGGAGGCTGTACATTCGGCGCTGTCGCAGGGGTTAACGAATCCTGCCGCCAATGGAACACCAACGTCATCACGGAACTGGCCAGGCTGCGCCCCGATGCCGCCGTGGTGACCGCGACACGACCCATGCCAGCCAGCGCCCGGGCGTTGATCCCCAACACGCCAATAGAATATGTTCCCCAGGAATTCATCGACCAATGGAAGGAAGTGGAAAAGCTCGGCATCGGCCTGATCGCCCTGCGCGACAACCCCTGGTTCGGGGTCGATATTGCCACCTGCGTCGCTCGCCACCAGGCCAACCCGCTTGACTGCGCGTTGCCGCGCAAACAGGCGCTGCTGCCCGAAAATCCGGCCATCGAGGCCGCATCGCAATTCAAGAACCTGACGCTGCTGGATCTGACCAGCTACTTATGCACCGATGCCATCTGCCCAGTGGTCACCCAGGACATGCTGATGTATCGCGACCAGCACCACCTGAGCGTACCCTACGTTCAAAGCCTGGCTGCGCCGCTGGAACAGGCGCTGCAGCAAGAGCGTCCGGACTTGTTCTTACGGGCCAAGCTTGTTCAAAAGGACGACGACAAACTACCGGCTGTCTCGCCGTCGCCAACGAAACAGCCCGTCCATTTCCTGCCAACGCTGCAAAAAACGGAATCGATCAGCTGAAAAAATTCTTTACCTTATCGGTCCACGATTGACTATTGGGCGAATGCCTTTCGCCTCCGGTCGATAAAGACGTTTCAAACTGACGCAAGATGTTCTTCTGATCTTCGGTCAGGCGCACCGGCGTCTCGACCGAAATATGGCAGTACAGATCGCCCGGATAGCTGGAACGCACACCGCGTATTCCCTTGCCGCGCAAACGGAACGTCTTGCCCGTCTGCGTGCCTTCCGGAATGGTGATTTCCCCCTTGCCGGCCAGTGTAGGCACTTCCAGTTCGCCGCCCAGCGCCGCTTTGGTGAACGGGATAGTCAATTCGCAATGCAGGTCTTCGCCGTCGCGCTGGAAAATACCGTGGGGCTTCAAATGAATTTCCACATACAGGTCGCCGGACGGCCCCCCGTTTACGCCGGGCTCGCCATTGCCGGACGAACGAATGCGCATGCCGTCGTCAATGCCGGCCGGTATTTTCACTTGCAGCGTCTTGTTCTTGCGAATCCGGCCTACGCCATCGCAAGCCACGCACGGATCGGTAATTTCCTTGCCTGAGCCGTGGCAGGTGGGACAGGTTTGCTGCACGCTGAAAAAGCCCTGCTGCATACGCACCGCGCCATGGCCGTCGCAGGTATGGCAGGTTTTCGCCTTAGTCCCGGGCTTGGCGCCCGTGCCATGGCAGGTATCGCAGTTTTCCCAGCTAGGGACGCGAATTTCAGTATCGAACCCGTTGGCCGCTTGTTCCAGGCTGATGTCCAGCGTGTATTTGAGGTCGGCACCGCGGTAAACCTGCGGACCACCGCCGCCGCGCCGGCCCGCGCCACCGAAGATCTCGCCGAAAATATCGCCGAAAGCGTCGGAGAAACCCGCTCCGCCCATACCCCCGGCCCCCGCATTAGGATCGACGCCAGCGTGGCCAAAGCGATCATAAGCAGCGCGCTTTTGCTCATCGGACAGCATCTCGTACGCTTCTTTGACTTCCTTGAACTTCTCTTCAGCCTCTTTACTGTCCGGATTACGGTCCGGGTGGTACTTCATCGCCAGTTTGCGATAGGCTTTTTTCAGTTCGGCATCGGATGCGTTCTTGCCTACGCCCAAGATTTCGTAAAAATCGCGTTTTGCCATAATTTATTGGTGACGCCTGGAGCGCCTGATTTTTCAAATAAAAAATAAGAATGCCCGATTTCCGACGAACGCCAGAAACCGGGCTATAAACCGCTAAGGCAAGGCCTTATTGGTCGCGTTTGACTTCTTTGAAGTCCGCATCGACGACGTTTTCGTCAGCCGGCTGAGCTGCCTCGCCAGCACCTTGCTGGGCAGCCGCCTGAGCCTGCATGTCGGCATACATCTTTTCACCGAGCTTTTGCGAGGCGGTGGAAAGCGCTTCGACCTTGGCGTCGATAGCCGCCTTGTCGCCGTCCTTGAGCGTCTCTTCAAGCTCTTTGATCGCCGCTTCGATCGCTTCTTTTTCCGACGCTTCGAGCTTATCGCCGTACTCTTCCAACGATTTGCGCGTCGAGTGCACCAGGCCTTCGGCCTGATTGCGCGCCAGAGCCAGCTCGGCGATGCGGTGGTCTTCCTCGGCGTTGATCTCGGCGTCCTTCACCATGCGCTCGATCTCTTCATCGCTCAGACCGGAATTGGCCTTGATGGTGATCTTGTTTTCTTTGCCTGTGCCCTTGTCTTTGGCCGACACATGCAAGATGCCGTTGGCGTCGATGTCGAAAGTGACTTCGATTTGCGGCGTACCGCGTGCCGCGGGCGGGATGCCTTCAAGGTTGAACTCGCCCAACCCTTTGTTGCCGGCCGCAATTTCACGTTCGCCCTGGAACACTTTAATCGTGACCGCAGGCTGATTGTCGTCGGCCGTCGAGAACACTTGCGAGAAACGCGTCGGAATCGTGGTGTTCTTTTGAATCATCTTGGTCATGACGCCGCCAAGCGTTTCGATACCCAGCGACAAAGGCGTCACGTCGAGCAACAGCACGTCTTTACGATCACCCGACAACACCGAACCCTGAATCGCGGCGCCCGCAGCCACGGCTTCGTCCGGGTTGACGTCCTTGCGCGGATCGCGACCGAAGAATTCCTTGACCTTCTCTTGCACCTTGGGCATGCGTGTCATGCCGCCGACCAGGATCACGTCGTCGATTTCCGAGGCTTTGATGCCGGCATCTTTAATGGCAATGCGGCAAGGCTCCATCGTGCGTTCGATCAGGTCCTCGACCAGCGCTTCCAGCTTGGAGCGCGTGATTTTAAGGTTCAGGTGTTTCGGGCCTGAAGCGTCAGCCGTAATGTAAGGCAGGTTGATTTCGGTTTGCTGCGCCGAAGACAGTTCGATCTTGGCTTTTTCAGCCGACTCTTTAAGTCGCTGCAAGGCCAGAACGTCTTTGGACAGGTCGACGCCGCTTTCTTTCTTGAACTCGCCGATGATGTATTCGATGATGCGCTGGTCGAAGTCTTCGCCGCCGAGGAAGGTATCGCCGTTGGTCGACAACACTTCAAACTGCTTCTCGCCGTCGACATCGGCAATTTCAATGATGGAAACGTCGAACGTGCCGCCGCCCAGGTCATAAACCGCAATTTTGCGATCGCCCTTTTCCATTTTGTCCATGCCAAACGCCAACGCCGCCGCTGTCGGCTCGTTGATGATGCGCTTGACGTCCAGACCGGCAATACGGCCTGCGTCTTTGGTGGCCTGACGCTGACTGTCGTTAAAGTAGGCCGGAACGGTAATGACCGCTTCCGTTACTTCTTCGCCCAGATAGTCTTCGGCGGTTTTCTTCATTTTGCGCAAGACATCGGCCGAGATCTGGGGAGGCGCCAGTTGCTTGCCCTGCGCTTCGACCCATGCATCGCCATTGTCGGCCTTGAGAATTTTGTAAGGCATGAGGTCGATGTCTTTTTGCACGGCCTTTTCGTCGAACTTGCGGCCGATCAGGCGCTTGACGGCGTACAGCGTATTGGTGGGATTGGTGACGGCCTGGCGTTTCGCAGGCGCACCGACCAGGATTTCACCGTCTTGCATGTACGCAACAATCGAAGGCGTCGTGCGAGTGCCTTCGGCGTTTTCGATAATTTTGACCTTGCCGCCATCCAGGATGGCGACGCAACTGTTGGTTGTACCGAGGTCGATACCAATAATCTTGCCCATAATCTTATAACCCTGAAAGAGTAAGCGTAAAACGCTTGAAAATAACTTAGTTGCTATGTAGTTGGGGGTGGCCCGAATTATTTCAAGTCAGGCACCCGAATTTTGTTGTAAAGACCGTGCTATGCCGCCTGACCCGACGACACCATGACCAGCGCGGGCCGCAGGACACGCTCGGCGATGGTGTAGCCTTTCTGCAGCAACTGCACCACAGCGCCTTCAGGAAAATCGGACGGCACGGCTGAAATGGCCTGGTGCACGTGCGGATCGAACTTGTCCCCCGGCGCAGGCGCCACTTCTTTGAGCACATTACGGTCAAACGCATTCGACAGTTGCTTAAGCGTCACTTCCACGCCTTCGCGCCAGGCATCCGCGGTTTGGTCCGTCAGGGCCAGCGCCGCCTCGAGGCTGTCTTTAACCGGCACCAGGCTTTCGGCAAACGTTTCAATGCCGAACTTGCGGGCCTTGGCGACGTCGTCTTGCGCGCGGCGACGGATATTTTCGACTTCGGCCTTGGCCCGCAGCAGCTCATCGTGATACTGCGCTACTTTTTCCTGAGCTTCCCACAACAGGGCAGCCAGATCGTCCTGCGGCTCGGTCGGGTCGGTAGGCTCCTGGGTCCCTTGAGTCTGGTTAACCTCGAGTTGTTCAGAGGTATCAACGGATTGATTCTCTTTGGGATCAAGGGGTTGGTTCGTATCCGACATAAAAGCGCTCCACTTCAAATTAGTTCAATTCAATGACAATGGGGGCTGTCGCCCCCATTTCAAGACATATAAAGACAAGGTCGGCCTAGAATTCGTTTTGAATACGCCGATAGGCCTGGGCCAGGCTGACATTGGTATGCATGACCGATTCGGAAAACTCCTGGGCCGACTGGGGCACGGTGTTCAGCGACGTCAGATCGGTCGCGCCGGTAACAACCGTCGCCGAGGGCAGGTAAAAATTATCGGGAATGTCATGCCCATCGACCACGCAATTATGCCGGACCACGGCGTGGTTCCCCACCGTGCAATTGAACAACACCGAATTAAAGCCAATAAACACGTGGCTGCCTACTACGCAAGGGCCGTGCACGATGGAGCGGTGCGCAATCGACGTGTGCTCGCCGATGGTAACGGCCGCGCCATCTTTGGAGTGGACGACCACGCCATCCTGGATATTGGAGTTCGGACCGATTACGATCGGCTCCATCTGCCCATGCTCATCGACCTCGTCGGCGCGAATCACCGCATAGGGGCCGATAAACACGTTTTCCCCAACCGTAATCAGGCCGCACAGCACGGCGGTCGGGTCGACAAAGGACGTTTCGTGCACAACGGGGTAATCGCCCCGAGGGTTCTTTCTTAGCATAGTAGGTCTTCAAATGTGAAAAAGGGTACGACGTAAACGCTAGTTTATTTCAATTTCACATCCAGCCCGCCAGATGTTCCCGAATGATTTTTGCGTACCCGTCGGTCCATGCCGGGTCGTCATTCAAGCAGGAAATATACCGAAGCTCGGCTCCGCCCGCGGCCAGAAACGCGTCGCGGCATTCGACCTGGATTTCTTCCAGCGTCTCAATGCAATCGGCCAGGAAACCGGGACACATGACATCGACGCGTGTAACGCCTTGCGCCGCCCAGGCCTTGAGCGTGGGCTCGGTATACGGTTCCAGCCAGCGTTCCGCGCCGAAGCGGCTTTGAAAGGACGTGTGCACCAAGGCTGCGTCGTCACCCAACGCCCGCTTGATCTGCCGCGCCGTTTCGATGCAGTCGCGATGATAAGGGTCGCCCTGTTCAATCACCCGGCGCGGCAGGCCGTGAAAGCTTAAAAGCAGACGCTGCGGTTTGCCATGCTCTTGCCAGTATTGCCGCACCCGGCCGATCAGCGCATCGATATAAGCGGGATGATCGTGATAACGCTTGATAAACCGCATTTCGGGCTGATCGCGCAGCCGGGCCGCATAAGCGGTCACGCAATCGACCGCCGTTGCCGTGGTGCTGGCGGCATATTGCGGGTACATGGGCACGGTCAGGATCTTATCGCACCCTTTGTCCCGCAGCGCCTGCATGGCGCTGGCCACCGACGGATTGCCATAGCGCATGCCCAGTTCGACATGAACGGCCGCCCCGCCGGCATCCAAGGCGGCCTTGACCCCTCGCGCCTGCGCCTGGCTCCACACCAGCAACGGCGAGCCGTCCTGATGCCAGACCTGCCGATAGCGGGGAACCAGCTTGCCCGGACGCAAGGGCAAGATCGCCGCGCGCAAGATAATTTGCCAGACCCACGACGGAATCTCGATGACGCGCGGGTCGGACAAAAACTCGGCCAGGTAGCGGCGTATGGATTTTGCGGTGGGCTCGTCGGGCGTACCCAGATTGATCAGCAGCACCCCCACCGCGCCCGGGACGCGGGCCGGCGGATCGGCCGCCAAGCCGTGGGGATCGGGCACTTCCGGCAAAAACCGGGGAGAAAGAAAATTGAGCATAAAGGAAACAATAAGACGAAAAAACTACGATTGATTCTGGCCGAGCGCGTTCGAGAGCAGACGCGCAGTGATATCGACAATGGGAATAACACGCTCGTACGCCATGCGCGTAGGCCCGATGACCCCCAGCGTACCCACGACTTCGCCGTTGACGCCGTAAGGCGCGGTAATCACCGACACGTCCTCAAGCGGCACCAGGTCCGAGTCGCCGCCGATATAGATCTGCACGCCCTGCGCCCGGCTCGACACATCGAGCAATTGCAGCAGGTCGGTTTTTCGTTCGAACAAGGCGAACATGCGCCGCAAACGATCCATGTCGGACGTGATCTCCGTAATATCAAGCAGCTTGCGCTCGCCGGAAATCACCACTGCCTCATCCGCGTCGTCGTCGGCGGTGCCCGCCTCGACAGCCGCTTGCATCAACTTGGAAATATCGGCCTGCAGCTCGGAAAGTTCGCTGGCAATCGAGTTCCGGACCTGCTGAAACGACATGCCGGCAAAATGCTGATTAAAGAAATTACTGGCCTCGATGAGCTCTTGCTCGAGGTAATCGCGCTGCACAAACAAAATGCGGTTTTGCACGTCGCCATCCGGGGTCACGATAATCAGCAAGACCCGCTTTTCAGACAGCCGGATAAACTCGATCTGGCGGAACACCTGGGCACGCTTGGGCGCCAGCACCACGCCGGCAAACTGCGACAAGTTCGACAGCAGCGCGGCCGCGGCATTCACGGCACGCCCCGGATCCGTCGCCGGCAGCATCTCGCGAATCTGGCTGGGCTGCAAAACCTCGAACCGCTGAACCGCAAGCAGGCGATCCGCAAACAGGCGGTAGCCGCGCGGCGTGGGTATGCGCCCCGCCGACGTGTGGGGGCTGTGAATCAGCCCCAGGCCTTCAAGGTCGGCCATCACATTGCGAATCGTGGCAGGGGAAAGGTCGAACATCGTGGATAGCGTACGTGAACCCACGGGCTGGCCGTCGGCGATATATCGCTCGATCAGGGCTTTCAAAAGCGCTTTGGCGCGGTCATCCATAGTTCTCTCGTGCAGTCAAAACTAAAATCGGGTCTTTTTACTTACAGCCAAGCGTCCACCAGACACATATAATCGTTTCTATCATTTATCTTAATTGATCGAACATACAATAAGGTACACGCTTCATGCATTTTAAAACTGTTGCGCTAATAGGCCGGCACCAAGACAGCGGCGTTGATGCGCCATTGCGCAAACTAGCCAGCACTTTACAGGCTGCAGGGTGCAAAGTGCTAATTGAAGTCGATACGGCGCACAACACAGGCATTACAGAACACACCATCAGTACGTACGAGCAAATCGGCAAACAGGCTGATTTGGCGGTTGTCATGGGCGGCGACGGCACCATGCTGGGCGCGGCCCGGCTGCTTGCGCACACCCGGGTTCCCCTGATTGGCATCAACCACGGCCGGCTTGGCTTTATTACCGACATTCCGCTGCATACCGCCACCGACGTGCTCAGCAGCGTCATCCATGGCAATTTTGAATCCGAAGAACGCGTGCTGCTTGAAGGCCGGGTCATGCGCGGCACCGAAGTCATGTATTCGGGCGTAGCCCTGAACGATGTCGTCATCAACCGCGCCGGACGGGGGGGCATGATAGAACTGCGCGTCGAGCTTGACGGCGCCTTCATGTACAACCAGCGCGCCGACGGCCTGATCGTCTCCACCCCCACCGGCTCGACCGCTTATGCGCTATCGGCCAACGGCCCCATCCTGCATCCGCAACTCAATGCCATTTTACTGGTGCCCGTCGCGCCCCAGACGCTTTCAAACCGCCCCATCGTCATCCCCGACAGCGGCACCCTGAGCATGACCATAACGGCCCTGGGGCGGGTCGAATCCGGCGCGAGCGTCCACTTCGACATGCAAACCTGGTCCGAATGCCAGCCCGGCGATTGCATCGAAGTACGACGGGCCCAACACACCATCCCGTTTATCCATCCCACCGGTTACAGTTTCTTTTCGACTCTGCGCCGAAAGCTGCACTGGAACCGCATGCCGCAACTTTCCGACGAGGTCGAGTAAAGGCAATGTTACGCACCCTGCATATCCGTGATTTCGTTATTGTCGATCGGGCCGAGATCCAGTTCGACACCGGCTTCACCGTCTTTTCGGGCGAAACCGGCGCCGGAAAATCCATACTGATCGACGCGCTGTCGCTCGCCCTTGGCGCACGCGGCGATGCCAGCGTATTGCGCGACAATGCGGCGCGCACCGACATCAGCGCCGTCTTCGACGTTCCCGCCAGCCTGCACGAATGGCTAAACGAACGCGAACTCGACATCGACGACGCCCTGGTGCTTCGGCGCGTCATCGATACGCAGGCGCGCAGCCGGGCCTTCATCAACGGCTTGCCCGTAACACTGGGGCAATTGCGTGAACTGGGCGAACATCTGGTCGACATCCATGGCCAGCACGCCCACCAAAGCCTGCTTAAAGCGGCCAGCCAGCGCGCCCTGCTCGATGCCCAGGGCGGCCACCTGCCACTGGCCCGGCAAGTGCAAAGCGCCTGGCAGCATTGGCAGCAACTCGCCAAAACCCTGGCCGGCGCACGGCAAAACGAGGCGGCGCTCAAAGAGCAACGCGAACGCATTGAAATCCAGGCCGCGGAGCTCGACCGCCTGGACCTGCGCGACGGCGAATGGGATGCCCTCAGCAACGATCACAATCGGCTGGCGCATGCGCAAGCCCTGCTCGACGGCGCAACGCAAGCCCTCGCCGCCCTGGATGCCGATCAGGATTCGGCCCAGCACTATCTGGGGGCCGCGGCACACCAGATCAAGCCGCTATTGCGCCACGACACGCACTTGCAAAGCATTTATGACGCGATCGAGTCCGCACGTATCGCCGCCGGCGAAGCCGTCTCCGACCTGAACAGCTACCTCGACCGGCTCGAACTCGAACCCGATCGCCTTGCCCAGGCCGAACAACGGCTGTCCGCCATTTTCGAAACCGCCCGAAAATTCAAAATAGAGCCGGCCCAAATTCCGCAATTACGGCAAGACCTGCGCGATCAACTCAGCGCCAGCGCGGCGGCGGCCGACCTGCAAGCCCTGGCCGAACAGGTCGAAGCCGCCGAACACTCGTTTCGGCAAAACGCGGCGCAACTCAGCCAGGCACGTGAAAAAGCCAGCAAAAGCCTGGCCAAACACGTCACGCAAGCCATGCAAACGCTGGCCATGCAAGGCGGGCGCTTCGACATTCAGCTCAATCCCGCCGAAGCGTCCGCTCACGGGAACGAAACCATTGAATTTCTAGTGGCGGGCCATGCCGGCACCCGCCCCAAACCCCTGGCCAAAGTCGCCTCGGGCGGCGAGCTGGCCAGGCTGTCGCTGGCGCTATCCGTTATTGCCAGCCAGGCCGCGCGCGTACCTACTTTGATTTTCGATGAGGTCGATACCGGCGTGGGAGGGGCTGTGGCCGAGGTCGTCGGGCGTTTGCTTAAAGAATTGGGCCAACGCCATCAGGTATTGTGCGTTACCCATTTGCCGCAAGTGGCAGCCTGCGGCACGCATCACTACGAGGTAAAAAAATCCACCCACGACGGCGCCACGCTTTCAAGCATTGAACCGCTCGATCAGCAGGGCCGGGTCGATGAAATTGCGCGCATGCTGGGGGGGTTGAAAATTACCGACACCACACGCCGGCATGCCAAAGAAATGCTTACGCTATAAACAATGGGCGGCATGGGCCGTTTCAGCCCATGCCGCCCATTATTGATTAACGTGCGATTAACGTGCGATTAACGTGCCTTGGGATGGCAGTCGGGGCAAATGCCATACAACAGCATGGTATGGCTTTCTAGCGAAAAGCCCTGGTCTTTGGCAATTTTATGCTGGCGCTTTTCAATTTCATGATCGGTAAACTCGACCACTTTGCCGCAATTGGTACAAATCAGGTGATCGTGATGATCGCCGTCGTTTAGCTCGAATACCGCCTTGCCGCCATCAAACTGGCTGCGCACTAAAATGCCGGCCTGCTCGAATTGAGTCAACACGCGATAAACCGTTGCCAGGCCAATATCGACGTCTTCATTGATCAAGGCGCGATAAACGTCTTCAGCGCTTTGGTGGCGTTGATCGGCCTTGCGGAAAATATCAAGGATCTTCAGGCGAGGAAACGTCGCCTTCAATCCCATATTTTTTAATTCATTCTGATCGTTCATGGATAAAATATCTCGGGTGGGAAAGTAGGTGGCGTTGGGGGAACACAGACGGCTAAAAACACCCAACTCGTTCTAACGCTATCATGCGTTTATTCTTGTACCTTTATCATAACGTTTTATTCCGGTTGAATAACAGGGGCGCTTTGTGCTTACGACAGCAAAATCACTATATTTTAAATTTCGCACCGGCCTGACGGCAGGCGTACTGGCAGTGGCCCTGTCGGCCTGCGGCACGACCAACTGGGGGTTTCCTTACCGCGCCGCCGTTCAACAAGGCAACTGGATCACTTCTGCACAAGTCGCCCAGCTTCAGCAAGGCATGACGCGTGAACAAGTACGCTTCATTCTTGGCACCCCTGCCTTGCAAGACGTGTTCCACACCGACCGCTGGGACTATACCTATTTCAATAAGCCCGGCTACGGTACCGAAGAGCTACGGAAATTTACCGTTTGGTTCGAAGGCGACACGCTCGTGCGCTGGGAAGGCGACGAGCAACCCGACCGGCAGCCATTCCAAAAAGCGGACACCGGCGCCAAGAAGCAAACAAGCACAAGCGACACACCCAACGACAATGCGGATACCGGCGGCACCAGGCGATCGGGGCCGTCCCGGCTTAAGATCAGCCCCGTCGATCCAGGCGCCACCACCGCGCCGCAATCCCAATCCTCCCCCGAACCATTGCGCTAGAGGTCACAATGCGTATAGCAATAGCAGGAGCTAACGGCCGTATGGGCCGCATGCTCATAGAAGCCGTCCTGAACACCACCGATCTTCAATTGACCGTGGCGCTTGACCGCACCGACTCCACGTCCATAGGTCAGGACGCCGGCGCCTTCCTGGGCCAAGACACCGGGGTCATCATTACCGACGACCTCACGGCATTAAGCCAGGCCGACTGCCTGATCGATTTCACCCGCCCTGAAGGAACCCTGGCGCACCTGAGCGCTTGCGTCGAGTACGGCACCAAATGCGTCATCGGCACCACCGGCTTCACCGATCAAGGCAAGCAGGCCATTCATGCGGCCAGCCAGAAAACCGCCATTGTGTTTGCCCCCAATATGAGCGTCGGCGTCAACGCCACGCTTAAACTGCTCGACATGGCCGCCAAGTTGCTGAACGACGGCTACGACGTCGAAGTCTTCGAGGCCCATCATCGCAACAAGGTCGACGCCCCCTCGGGCACGGCGCTGGCCATGGGTGAAACGGTCGCCGAGGCCTGGGGTAAAAAACTGGACGATATCGCCGACTGGGCGCGCCACGGCGAAACCGGCGCTCGCGAAAACGGCCGCATCGGCTTTTCGGTCGTGCGGGGCGGCGACATTGTCGGCGACCACACCGTATTTTTCTGCGGCACCGGAGAGCGCATCGAAATCAGCCACCGCTCAAGCAGCCGCTCCACGTACGCACAAGGCAGCCTGCGTGCCGCGCGCTACCTGGCACGCAAAGAATTCGGCCTGTTCGACATGCAAGACGTCTTGTCCACCTGAGGCCCGGGGGGTTGGTGTGCGCCGGCCCCGCTACGTTACAACAACGGGCTCTTGCTCTAGCGCAACACCAAAACGGGCCGCTATGTCGGCCCGTATCTCGTCGGCCAACGCCATCACATCGTTCGCACTGGCACCGCCATAATTGACCAGCACCAGTGCCTGCCGATCGTGCATGCCCACCGGCCCCTTACGTTGCCCCTTCCACCCTGCCCGGTCGATAAGCCAACCCGCGGCCAGCTTGTAAGCGCCGTCTTCTTGCGCATACGCCACCACCTCGGGATGAGCCGCCTTGATCTGTGCGTAGCGCGCAGCGCTCACCACCGGATTCTTAAAGAAACTGCCGGCATTGCCCAGAACAGCCGGATCAGGCAGTTTGCGGCGGCGAACCTCGCATACCGCCTCGAATATCTGCCGCGCGGTCACATCGGCGCCGGCCTCGGCCAATTGCACATGCTGCTTCAGGTCGGGGTATTCAAGCACAGGCTGCCAACGCTTGGGCAAACGAAAGCGCACCGCCGTAATGAGCCAGCGACCCGGCGGCGTGCGTTTGAAAACACTGTCGCGATAGGAAAAGGCGCAATCCGCGCGGCTGAATTCGACCAATTGCCGCTTATGCAAGTCCCACGCCTGAAGACTGTGGAAACGCTGATCCAGTTCAACCCCATACGCCCCGATATTTTGCACCGGTGCGGCACCGACGGTGCCAGGGATAAGCGCCAGGTTCTCGAGCCCCGCCCACCCATTATTCAGGCACAAATCCACGAAATCGTGCCAGACCTCGCCCGCCTGCGCTTCAATAATCCACTCATCGACCGTTTCCGCCCAAACGTGCACGCCGCGCGTTTGCACTTTGATCACCAGGCAATCCAGCACCGGGGTCAGCACCACATTGCTGCCGCCCCCCAGGACAAACGCCCCGGAACGTTGCCGCAGGGCTTCGGACAGTTCTTGTAGCTGAGAGAGCGACTCGAACCGCACAAACTCGCCCGCACAAGAGCGCAACCGCAACGTATTGAACGAAGCAAGGTCTTGAGTAGAGATTTGCAGCAAAATTAGGCCTGCCTGTAAAAAGAAAAAATGTAGACTCGAGTGTAAACGCGAACTTGAACCACTGATTTTAACGATTAAACCCAAACCAATTTGACAAGACCAAAACATCTACGCTAATATCTTGGTCTTCGCTAAGTATTACTTGGTTTTAGGAATCAGTTGGCGGCATAGTGAACAAAAAGGCGCACAGCCATTGTTTAGTATGGTTTGGCAGCAAATCGGCGTTAAATACCAACAGCGTATCAAACACTGAAAGTTGCACAACACTAAAATTTAGTTTATAATGCGAGGCTTCTTTGGAAGAGATTCTTTAGAAGAAAACCAAGCAGTACCCATGCGGGAGTAGCTCAGTTGGTAGAGCGCAACCTTGCCAAGGTTGAGGTCGCGAGTTCGAGACTCGTCTCCCGCTCCAAATTCTAAAAATGCCCAAACTTCGGTTTGGGCATTTTTTCTTTGTGCGTCGTATTCCATATTCCAGCCGGACAATAAAGGAGCGCAAGCAATGGACATAGCATTAATCCTTTTGTTGCTTGCCCTGGGATGGCAGATGCTGCGGGTGCGCTACCAGCGCACGCATATTGCCTTGCTGGGGCGGCACTTGGCCAGCTTGCAGCTTGAACGCCACATGGAGACGCTGACGGAAGGCTACACCCGCGCCATCGGTGAAGAAGCTGAAGCGCGCCGGCTCCAGGTACTGGATATGTTCGCCCAGACTGAACGCGCCGTGGCGGCACAGACCCAGTCGCTCGCCCAAACCATGCAAAAGGAAAGCCTGCAAGCCTCCAGCATGGGCACGCTCCCCTTCTGCCTGCCCCACGCCGAACGATTTCTCCCCTCGGCGACGCGGGATTTTCGTGAACTGCTGCACATCCATGCCGCGGGCCTGCGCCACGTGGTGGACAACGAAGACGGCCAAGACGCCAAGAGCCGCGCGTATCATTTATCGGCGGAGCTATACCTGCTGCAGCATAGCTGCCACTGGTTCTGCAAATCACGCACCGTCGCCGATGCACGGCTACTGATGCGCCACCAAGTCAATCATCAAAAAGTGCTGGAGTCGGTCTCGGAAGTAACTCGCTCGGCGTATTTGCGATGGCTGCAGGGTGCGGGTAAAGCGTAAGCCCCTTAGTTCAATCTGCCAAAACAGGACTTTATATTACTTCCCTGCAGCGCCTTAAGGCTTGCTAAGCCGCTCCCCAAAAATCCTCTGTGCAACACACACCCGTACACATAGCACCATCGAGAGTGATAAAAAGCACCGTCGCTTCCGATAAGAATTTTTTGCCTACGAAAAACGGAGTCTCGGGTATTCTGAACTGCGACGAGTTGCGTCTTGACCTCACCGGGTGCGAGCACACTAAAGGCTTAATATTAAGGGGATTTCATGTTTTTTTTAGATAGTTTACAAGCACGTTTCCACAATCAGGAAACGCTCGCGCAGCAAGAAACCGGCTTAAACGAATGGCAAGATAATTTACAGCTACTCAACAATCAAGTACGCGCATTAAGCTATTTGGCCCCACATCCCGTATACCGACCCGTGGCGGAACTGGATGCTGCTGCAACTCTCACGGGAGTGCCTATTGTGCTTAAGGACCTGATTCATGTACAAACCATGCCAACCCGGGCTGGCAGCGCAGCAGTCAATATACACCCCGAAACACATTCGGTCGTCGCTCAACGCTTAATCCAACACGGGGCGATCCTAGCCGGAAAAAGCCACACCACCGAGTTTGCCATGAGCGGCTGGGGCGTGAGTCCCCTGGGCCGCCCACTAAACCCGATAGACCACACTGATCACTATTTCACGGGTGGCTCCAGTAATGGCTCCGCTGCCGCTGTGGCCTCGGGCATGGTGGCCGCGGCTATAGGAACAGACACGGGCGGCTCCATACGCATCCCCTCGTCCTGGTGCGGCTTAACCGGCATGAAAGGCTCGCCCGCCTGGGTGAGTACAGAGGGCGTTTTACCGCTAAGCCAGCGCTTTGACACTGTAGGCCCTATCGCCCGCACAGCTGAAGATATCAAGTTACTGTACCGTGCCATGATTTCGTTACCGTATCGTCAGAAGCTGGATAAAGACCTGCAAAAAATGGCACACACGCCATTACCGACTTTGCTATTTCTGGACAGCTCAAGCCTGGAAACCACAGATCCCGAAATGCTGGCCGCCTACCGGCAAAGCCAAGACCTGTGCACAGAACTCGGCTTTACTGTGCAAGAAATCAATTTACCCTTCAGTTTTAAGGACATGGCGCAGACCTGGGCTGGCTTATCGGGACTGGAGTCCTATCTAAACAACCGCCTACTCGCCGACGATTCAAATAGCTTGATAGACAGCAATGCCAGACAAGGCTTGCTGCAGGGGAAACAAGTAACACGAGATGATTATTTCTTGATGTCAAACGAGGCCCGAGAATATCGCGCGCATCTGGACGAGCTTTTACTCGAGGGCAAAATTTTAGTGGTGCCAACCACCAGCTCCCCTGCCATGGCACTTGATGCCTTTGATTCACAACGTACTCTGGGGATTTACACGCGCTTTGTGAATCTGATACAGGGATGCTCGATTGCCATGCCCAATGGTTTCACATCGGATAAACGCCCCACCTCGATGCAGTTCGTCAGCTCCAACGGTAATGATGCATGCATTCTGCACGCCGCGCTAATTTGGCAAATGCAAACCGACTGGCATACTCAAGTGCTAGAAATCCATAAAACTCAAATGCAGCTACTTAAGATTTAAAACGGTTTCAAAATAGCCATAAAAAAACCCAAGAAACTGGTTTCTTGGGTTTTTTTACATCATGAAGCTCATTCATGCGCAACCATGAACTCAATACTTTCTGAAACGCCTTAGCCGTTTAAATTAGCCACTAGGAAGTTCGTTTGATGCGTTTTCTCGAAATCAATAAAATCCGTACTTTGCGGTACTTTACCTCCAGCGAGGTGGTGCTCAATTTCGCTTTGCGTCTGGCAATCAGTGATAAAAGCCAAGTCAATATAATCGCACCCCACCGGAAAGCGGGCCAGGGAATGCCAAACATTGCGCCATAACAAAACACCATGATTGCCTTCCACATAGAACGCGCGGATATCCTCTGGCTTAACGGCTACACCTGGTTCGGACCCTAACCCCACCACCATAATATAAGGCACGTTACCCAATGGAAAAAAGCATTGTGTAACCTGCAAATGCCTTTCCATAACAGAGAAGTTACGCCCCTTATCGTAATAGCGATTAAACATGACCTGAGGCTGGGAACCAGACACAAAAGGCAGACTCCAAGACTCTACCGCTCCCGCTGCCAAGGTGGCTGTGGCATTCTCAGGACGCTTGACTAAAGCGCCATAAGGCGCAAATGACACATCATCTGCTCGTACCGTACGCAACTTCAGCGTATTGACTTCGATTGAACTCATGACAAGCTCCAAAAACTATTCCGGTTAACAAACTCTTTTCTCAAAACCACAACGAACTACGCTATTCAAGTTGCGCTCATATAAGTAGGTAGCCAAAGGGCCATCTGAGGGACAGCAAGCATCAACCCCATAATCAGCAACAAAATCAGGCAAAACGGCAAAGCCCCGTAGATCATTTCCACAAACCGACCTTCGCCGCGTATGCTGTGAACGACAAATAGATTCATACCGAACGGCGGCGTCAACTGCCCCATCTCGCACAATAAAATCAGCATCACGCCAAACCAGACGGGATCGAAGCCCAAGGCCACAACAATAGGCACGGTCAAGGGTGCGGTAGTCACCAACATAGCCAACGTATCCATAAAACAGCCCAACAGAATGTAAAACAGGATAATGGCAAGCATGGTCCCCATAGGTGACAAGTCCAAGCCAGTCACAAACTGCACCAACATAGTGGTCAAACCTATGGACGACAATACAAAATTCAAGAAAAATGCCGACAAGGTAATGAAAATAATCATGCCAGTAGTGCGCATGGTGGACTCGAATGCACGCAGCAGAGTCGCCAAAGTCAACGATTTCTTATACAAGGCCAGCAGCAAGGCGGCTACCACTCCAAGTGCCGCAGACTCACTGGCGGTCGCGACTCCACCATAAATGACGCCTATAACCAAGACAAAGATACCCAGAGGCGGAAGCAAATGCGGCAAGCTATCAAGCCGTTCTTTCCAACTTACCGTTTGTCGCTTACCAGCAAAACCGGGACGAACCGTGCATGCCAGAACAATAAACGCCACAAACATCGCGGTTAACACCAAAGCCGGCACGGTGGCAGCCAAGTACAGCTTGGGTACTGATACATTAGCAATCAATGCAAATACGATCATATTGATTGATGGCGGTATCAATATTCCCAAAGTACCGCCTGCTGCTATCGACCCTAAAAATAAAGGCGCGTGATACCCTGCTTTGCGCTGCTCAGGCAAAGCCAAGGTAGAAATAGTGGCGGCAGTCGCCACACTCGAACCGCTCGTAGCAGCAAAGAGAGCGGACGCCCCGATATTCGCGTTCAGTAAGCCGCCCGGTAGCCAGCTTACCCATTTGGACACGGCCTCATACATACGTCCGGCAACACCAGAGCTGACCAGCAACTCCCCCATCAAAACATACAACGGAATAGCAACTAATAAGAACTCGGCACTGGAACCCCAGGCTAACTCTCCGATGGCATTGGCCAAGGGCAAAGGCGAGAACAAAGCGGATAAGGACAGGCTTAATATGCCTACACTCGCTCCAGCAGCGACACTCAATGTCAACAAGCCTAGCAATAAAGTCAGTGTTGTGAGCAACATGGTAATTTTCCTTTTTGCTGACGTCTCAGAGCAAGCATATCTGGCTGAGTTTCCTCTTCAATTTCCTCCTCCACAGAACTGATTCCGATCAGCGCACTGATTTCAGGAGCACGTCGTTTCACCAAGAGATAAAGTGAACACAGTAATAAGGTAAGGATTGTTAATAAGAAAAACAGGTAGCCCGCAAACCACATCGACTGCGGAATCCACTGTGGTATCTGTAAAGACGTATTCGACAAGGAGCCGTAATCGATTGAATCCATGAGTACGTGCCAGGCGTGATAGGTCAGTATTGCGACAAACACGCCCAGGCAGATCAGAGCAAATAAATCGAGAGCCACCCGCACACTCTGCCTAACGTGCGGTAATTGTCAAGCTAGTTGTCGCCTGAATGGTGTGATTTAGGCCGCCTGTTTTAATGCGGTAAGTGGTTTCTTTGGACTCCTTTTCTTGATGCTAT
>LNAP01000582.1_pt1 | contig 96454 bp, 91 predicted proteins | sample 602601 | NCBI WGS metagenome assembly LNAP01 (sample SAMN02440304, study PRJNA202911) | soil metagenome | biome: Subtropical and temperate rainforests or woodlands; isolation source: soil samples (1 kg each in a 20% v/v slurry with milli Q water) were... ... | reverse complement strand
TCGAGTATACGTATTGAGCCATAACCTGAAAAGCCATGAAAGGATAAAGCACCAATTGTAGGCCGGGCGCGGGAATAAAGTATTGGCGGAAAAATACAACTCCGGCTCACATCCGCCGCGCTTGCCTTAAAATAAGTGATTCACTCACGATCCCGAGCACAATGTCTACCACTCAAGAATCGCCACTGGTCTTTACGGCCGACGAACTCGACCTCATCGGCCGTACTGCCGACGCGCTAAGTGCCTATATGGGCAAGCCGGTACTGGCCGAGGTCATTGATGCTGACGAAACTGGCTTTGAATGGGCGCTGTTTGCTGTGCCGCTCGATGTCGACGACAAGACAGACGATCTTGTCCTCGTTCAGGTGGGCGGCCCCGGCGCCAGAATTATCGGCAACCAGGGCGGGCTGACCATCGCCGACGGCGACGTATTCGAATGCGAATACCTTTGGGCAATCCAGTTGTCCGACCTCGAAGGTGTCCGGTTCATCAAGGTCGACCAGGAAGGCGAGGAGATCGCGTGGTCCGAGAACCTTCGCGACGTCCTGCCGTTCGTCATGGCCGACGAGCCGGTCAGCGACGACATCGACGACCTTGAAGACGACGAGCCGGATGACGACGACGACATCTTCGACCCTCACGAAGAGGCGACGCCACGCATCCTGCATTGAAGCAGGTCGCCGGATCAGGTTCGGGCGCGATCCCGCATGTATAGCAAAGCGCCTACCGGCCACATCACGCCGACCAGCACCCGCGATCCCAGCCCACGCAAGCTGCGGTCACCCGGCAACGGCTGATCGATATGCTTCAAATGCAGGGCGAAGCGCGTATAACGCGCGGCTGCCATCAGGAAAGTCTGAGGCTGGTAGCGAAACCAGGGCAGGCACTCCACGATCGTATCGTGCGCCAGCAACCACAGGCCCAGCGCATGCTGCTGACTTTCCCTACCCTGCCTCGACAGGGAATCGTTACTGTCGTGGTAGACCCTGAATACCTGATTCACGAACCGCGTCTGGTAGCCGGCGCGGGCAATGGCACGCCACACCAGGCTTTCAGGCACGAAGCCGGCAATCTCTTCGGGAAATGGAAACTGTAAAAGAACATCCGTGCGCAGGCAGCCGAACTTCTCGCCCTTGATATGGTATTTGAACGTCATGTCGAGGACAGTGGCATCGAATACATCGCTGGGAAACATGTCCCCGACGACACTTCCGTCCGGTCGGGCACAAAGGCCAGTAATGGCCACGAATCGTGACCTTTCGCTCGGCGGTATTCCAGCCCACGCGCCGGCCATGGCATACAGTGCATTGGTATCCAGGCTATCGTCGCTATCGACAGCAACCACGAGCTCGCCATTCGCCTTTCTCACGCCGCGGTTAAAGGCCGTCTTTTTGTGCTGGTTCTTCTGCCAAACATAGTGAATGGGAAAACTGGCCTCTTGTTGCCAGGCCATCACCATCGTGCGCGTACTGTCGGTAGAACCGTCATCGACGATTACCCACTCGAAGTCCTGGAATGACTGCTCCCTCAGGGAAAGATATACTCTTTCCAAGGTATGAGCCCGGTTATACGTGGGCGTAATTACCGTGAAGAGGTGACGCCAGGTTTGCATTGTCTCGTTCTATCTGTCTTTGCTGTTGAAGCGATGATAGGCGAAAAAAAAACCGCAGATATTGAATCTGCGGTTTCCTTGCCTTACTTACATTCCGTCATGGCTTGTGCAACAAATACGGCTTTCGCTACAAAAACCTTAAATGACACCGTGCTGCCGGCATGCGCAAGAAGGTCAGGCGCGCTTGACTTTCTCGAGCATCTTGAAAACGCCTTTAGGTGCGCGGATGAAAAGGCGCTTGAAGGCCTTGCCCAAGCACTTGCGCTCTAGAGTGTTGCGACGCGTACGTTTGATTTCTGCCATGGTGATCTCCGATCTTTACATGCATAGGCGCGCAAAGACGCGGGCCCTAAATTTGGTTAACTCGCCATTCTACCTTAGAAATTGTCATATACGCAAAAATGGGCTGCGCCACGTCCCTTGACAGAACGATTATCATAATGTCATGAGCTCAACTATACGCATCTTCGGCGCGCGCCAGAACAATCTCAAGAACCTAGACGTATCCATCAATACCGGCGAATTGCTGGTGCTGACCGGCGTCTCCGGGTCGGGGAAAAGCTCCCTGGCCTTCGACACACTGTACGCCGAGGGCCAGAGACGCTATGTGGAAACGTTCTCGCCCTATGCCCGGCAGTTTCTGGATCGTATGGACAAGCCCCAGGTGGACCGGATCGAAGGCATACTGCCGGCCATCGCCATCGATCAAGTCAACCCGGTACGCAATTCGCGCAGCACCGTGGGCACCATGACCGAACTCAACGATCACCTCAAGCTTCTGTATGCACGGCTTGGACGGTTGTACTGCCAGTGCTGCGGGACCCAAGTCTTGCGCGACAATCCGGAATCCATCCAGCAGCAGCTGGCTGTGCGCACCCAGCCCGCAGATCCGCGCCTGGTCATCACTTTTCCCATCATCGTACCGGCAAATTTCACTGAAGACGAAGTGCGCGGCTTCCTGGACCAGCAGGGCTACACACGTGTCCACCACGAAGAGTCCCGGCTGCAGGCGCCGTCCGCCTCGACGGCGAAGGGCAAAAGCAAACGCGTGCCCAAGGCAGAGAAACAGAGGGTGTTGTATGTCATCCAGGATCGTTTCCGCTACGGGACGGCGGAGCCCCAACGGGTCATGGAAGCCCTGGACGCCGCGCTTAAGCAGGGTGACGGCCACATCACCATCTACGCAATGGGCGAGTCGTCCGACGAGGAAATCGCCTGGCGCTTCAGCAACAGACTGCATTGTGCGCACTGCGACGTTGAGTACACCTCGCCGCTGCCCAGCACATTCTCGTTCAATTCGCCATTGGGCGCCTGCGAATCATGTCGTGGCTTCGGCCGCGTCATGGGTATCGACTATGGGCTCGTCGTGCCGGATCAAAAGAAAACCTTGCGTAATGGGGCGATCAAGCCGTGGCAGACCGCCAGCTACAAAGAGTGCCAGGCCGAAATGGAACAGTATGCGCCCACGGCGGGCGTCCGACTGGATGTTCCATGGGAAGCGCTGGATGAACATGAAAGACGCTGGGTCATTGGCGGCACGCCCGATTGGCGCGGCGGACAGAATGCCTGGAAAACCCAGTGGTATGGCGCCCAACGTTTTTTCGACTGGCTGGAATCGCGCGCCTACAAAATGCATGTTCGCGTGCTTCTGTCCAAATATCGAAGCTATACGCCTTGTCCAGCCTGCGGCGGCGCCCGCCTGAAACCTGACGCCACACTCTGGCGCCTGGGCAGCGACACCGCGCGCAATAATGATGGGAGCTATCCGCGCTTCATGCCGGTGCACGCCAGCTGGAGCCGCGAGACCCTCGACGCCCTGCCCGGCCTTGGCATACACGACCTGATGCGCCTGCCCATCGACAGGGTACGCGATCACTTCTTCGATATCAGTTTCGGGACCAGTATCGATGCGGCCATCGATCTCTTGCTGGACGAAGTGCGCACGCGCCTGAAGTTCCTGTGCGATGTCGGCCTGGGATACTTGTCTCTGGATCGTCAAAGCCGCACGCTCTCCGGGGGCGAAGTCCAGCGCATCAATCTCACTACAGCGCTGGGCACTTCCCTGGTCAATACGCTTTTCGTACTCGACGAGCCATCCATCGGCCTGCATCCGCGCGATATGCACCGCGTCGTGGAGGTGATGCATCGGCTACGCGCCAACGGAAATACGCTGGTGGTCGTCGAACATGATCCGCAAGTAATGATAGCGGCCGACCGCATCATGGATATCGGCCCCGGTCCAGGCGAGCGCGGCGGCCAGATCGTTTTCGACGGCACCCCGCAGGAATTGCGCAATGCCGACACACTGACGGGACGTTACCTGGGTGGGCGCCTGCGGGTCGAGGCGCCCCGACCGATGCCGGTGGCATCGGGCACACCCCGACTTGTGCTTGAGGGCGCCAACGCCAACAACCTCAGGAATGTTTCAGTTTCAATACCGCTGGGACGACTGGTTTGCGTGACCGGTGTCTCGGGATCGGGCAAATCCACATTGATACAGGATGTCCTGTATCCCGCCATCCTCAAGCAGAAAGGAAGGCCCACCGAAGCGCCCGGTGAACATCAGCACCTGCTGGGTGTCGAGCAACTGGCCGACGTAGTCATGGTGGACCAGACACCCATCGGAAAAACGGCGCGCTCCAATCCGGCAAGTTATGTGGGTGCCTTCGACCCCATACGCAAACTCTTCTCCCAGGCGCCGTTGTCCAGGGAACGCGGCTATACAGCGGGCACGTTCAGCTTCAATACCGGCGACGGACGTTGCCCCACCTGCGGCGGTACCGGATTCGAACACGTCGAGATGCAATTCCTGTCTGACGTCTATCTGCGCTGCCCGGACTGCGACGGTAAACGATTCCGTCCCGAAATCCTCGAAGTCAAGGTCGAGCACCTGGGTCGCAGCGCATCCATCGACCAGGTGTTGGCGATGACCGTCAGCGAAGCACTGTCGTTCTTCAATGGACTGCGGGATGTGCAATGGGGGCTGGCTCCACTGGCAGATGTGGGTCTGGAGTATGTGCAGCTTGGCCAACCCGTACCCACTCTTTCCGGAGGCGAAGCTCAGCGACTGAAGCTGGCCGGCCACCTGGCGGCGGCAACGCGTAGCGGCATTTCCTCGGCCAAGGTCGCCAAGAAAGGAAGCCTTTTCCTGTTTGACGAGCCCACGACAGGCCTGCATTTCGATGATGTGGCCCGGCTTATGCGGGCGTTTCGCAAGTTGCTCGCCGCGGGCCACTCGCTGCTTATCATTGAACACAATCTCGATGTCATCAGGGCTGCAGATTGGCTGATCGACCTGGGCCCCGAAGGCGGCGACGCCGGCGGCATGGTGATGGGCGTGGGCACGCCGGACGAACTCATGCAGAACAAAGCCTCGCACACGGGGCAGGCGCTGGTCGATTACACCAGTGCCATTGTTTATGAGGACAAGTCCCACCAGGCGCGCCTGCTTGCCGAACCGATCGCGCAGTATGCGAACGATAGTGGCACCCCCTTGCAGACGCTGGTCAGGCAGAAACGGTCCCTTGCGAAAAGCATCGATATCGTGAATGCGCGCGAGCATAATCTGAAAGGCGTCAACGTCAGCATCCCCCACGACACGTTCACCGTCATCACCGGCGTTTCGGGTTCGGGCAAATCGACGCTGGCCTTCGATATTCTGTTCAATGAAGGCCAACGCCGCTACCTCGAATCACTGAACGCCTACGCGCGCGCCATTGTCCAGCCCGCCGGCAAGCCGGATGTCGACGCGATTTACGGCATTCCGCCCACTGTCGCCATCGAGCAACGCACCAGTCGGGGCGGCCGCAAATCAACCGTGGCCACGATGACGGAAATCCATCATTTCCTGCGCCTGCTCTACGTGAAACTGGGCACGCAAATGTGTCCGACCTGCGATGTCGCGGTCGAACCGCAGAAGGCCGAACAGATCGTGGCCCAGCTTCTGCGCGATTACAAGGGACAGCACATAGGGGTGCTGGCACCGCTGGTAACGGCGCGCAAAGGCTATTACACCGACCTGGCAAAATGGGCGGCCATGAAAGGCTACTCACACCTGCGGGTGGACGGCGAGTTCATTCCGGTGGCGCCCTGGCCGCGGCTGGATCGCTACAAGGAACACAGCATCGAACTGCCGATTGCCGACCTGCTCGTTGATGCCAACCGTGAACCCGAACTACGTGAGGCCATACGAAGCGCACTGGAGCACGGCCAGGGCAGCCTGAGCATACTTGCCGGCCTGACCGACGGCGACACGACCTCTGTCGACGAGCGCCGTCAGCGCGGAATCAGCGGTGCATCCCGCCAACATCATTTCTCGGTCAAGCGTGCCTGCCCCAGCTGCGGTACCAGCTTTCCTGAGCCAGACCCGCGCATGTTCTCGTACAACTCCAAACATGGTTGGTGCACGGCATGTTTCGGTACCGGACTTCAGCTCTCCGGATTTGACGCCGAACAGACCGGCGAGGAGACAGCATGGAACGCCTGGTACGAAGGCGACACGGAGACATGCAGCAGCTGTCACGGCGATAGGCTCAATCCCGTATCGCGTGCGTTCCGTTGGCGAGGACGTTCCATCGCCGAGCTGGCGGCCCTGCCCGTATCAGACGCCCGTACCTTTTTCACCGGACTTGTGACCCAGGGCCGCGAAGTGGAAATCGCCCGCGATATCCTCGCCGAGATCCAGGGCCGCCTTGATTTCATGCAGGAAGTGGGTCTGAGCTATCTGGCACTCGATCGCGCCGCGCCAACCCTGTCCGGTGGCGAGGCGCAGCGGATCCGCCTTGCGGCCCAGTTGGGTTCAAACCTGCAGGGGGTTTGTTATGTGCTGGATGAACCGACCATCGGTCTGCACCCTCGCGACAACCAGATTCTGCTGAATGCCCTGGCAGCATTGGAAGGCAATGGCAATACGCTGGTGGTCGTGGAACACGACGAAGACACCATACGGCGCGCCTCGCACATTATCGACATAGGCCCCGGCGCCGGTGTGCGCGGCGGCATGGTGGTCGCGCAAGGGAGCGTACAGGACATCATCGACAATCCCGCCTCGGTCACCGGGCGCTATCTGAAGACTCCCCTGCGCCATCCATTGCAGGCGCGACGCCCTGTGGACAGGGACACCCCCATGATCACAGTCAGCCGGGCGCATCTGCATAACCTGCACAACGTGACGGCCAGCCTGCCTGTCGGCCGGCTGAGCGTGGTCACCGGTGTCTCCGGATCAGGTAAATCAACCCTGGCCCGGGACGTATTGCTGGACAATCTGGCCCAGGCGGTTTCCCAACGCCGGGCGCCCGCATGGCACGGCTGCGTCGAGATCACAGGATGGGAACATATCGATCGTGTGCTCGAAGTGGATCAAACCCCCATCGGCAAGACGCCGCGCTCCTGCCCGGCGACGTACATCGGTTTCTGGGATGATGTGCGCAAGCTATTTGCAGAAACCCGCGATGCGCGCATACGGGGCTGGACCGGGACGCGCTTTTCATTCAATACCGGCGAAGGACGGTGCCCGGTGTGTGAGGGCCAGGGTTTGCGGACGATAGAAATGAGCTTTCTGCCGGACGTCAAGGTGCTCTGCGATGCCTGCACCGGTGAGCGCTTCAATCGCGATACGCTCAATGTGACATGGCGCGACAAGAATGCTGGGGAAGTCCTGAAAATGGAGGTCGACGAGGCCATCACCTACTTCGCCGCGCATTCCAGAATATCGCGCCCCTTGCAATTGATGCAGGATGTCGGCCTGGGATACCTGACGCTGGGCCAGCCCTCCCCCACCTTGTCAGGTGGCGAAGCCCAGCGCATCAAGCTGGTCACCGAACTCACCAAAGCCAGGTTGACCGATGGTGTGATCAAGACAGGCCGGGCTTCGCGTATCCCGCATACTTTATACGTCCTCGATGAACCAACGGTCGGCCTTTCCATGGCCGACGTTGAAAAGCTCATCCATGTGCTGCATCGCCTGGTCGCCGCAGGCAACACCGTCGTAGTCATCGAACACAACCTTGACGTTATAGCTGAAGCAGACTGGATACTGGACCTGGGGCCGGAAGGCGGCAACGGCGGCGGACGCCTGGTTGCCGAAGGAACACCCGAACATATAGTGAGCCTGAAGGCCGAATCGCACACGGGGGCGGTGTTGGGCCCTTTCCTGCACGCCGCAGGCTAGAGCGCGGCGTCCAGCCAGCCGCGCAGCGCATTCGATACCCGGATGGCGGGCGCATTCAGGAACTGTTCCCGCGTAACGCGGGCTTCCTGGACCCGCCCGCGGTCCAGCAGTTCCTGGCGCTGAACGCCGGGCAATAATCCGCAGTCCAGGGGCGGCGTAAGCCAGGTATTGGTCCGGGCGTCCAGCAGGTAGATATTGCTGCGGCTCCCTTCACACACCTCGCCTAGCTCATTGCAGAACACGACGTCAAAAAATTCGGGATGATGCGCCAGCCAGGCCTGAGCCGCCTCGTACCACGGCCGGTGGGTAGTCTTGTGCCGCAACCATACCGCGTCCGCCTGCAGCGGCGTAGCACTGAGCCGCAGATGTACAGGTGGGGACAACGCGGGCAATGGATTGGATTCCAATACAAACTCGCCGTTCCGACTCAGTAATAAACGCAGACGGTGGCACTCGTTGGCGTCCAGACTGCCGATGTGCTCCTGCACGCCACGCAGCAATGCGTCGGCGGGCCAGGCGTAACCCAATGCCGTGCACGAACTCTGCAATCGCCGCCAGTGGCCAGCCTGGAGCGGAACGCGCCGCCCCGGTTCAACTCTCATGGTCTCTATAAGACGCGCGTCGGTGTCGGGCACGATCGCCATGCAGGTTCAGGCAACGTGCTTTTCAGCGCTGGCGGGGTTGCAGCGGTCCCGGAACCAATTGACAAACACGGCGCCTATCAAGATCAAGCCAAGGTACCCTAGCAAGGGATAAACGCTGCCTACCAGCGTCGTGAAACCGACGAAACTGAGTATCAGGCCAATAGAGCAGCACGATAAACTCATTAGGCGGAAACGGCCGGTCTCGGGACGGGAAAAGCGCGCACTGAACGCAAAGAACATGCCCACCGCCGTGCTGTAGATCATGCATGCTATGGACACTGTCATCAGGATGCCCACCACCGGCGACAGCCGCGATGCCAACATGAGTGTAGGCAGTTCCGCGCCTTGCAACTGATTCAGGTTGAAAAACAGACTGACGTTGAGCAACAGTATCAACAGCCCCAGGCCTACCCCTCCCAGCGCTCCGCCTCGCGAGGTGCTCTTGATGTCGCGACTGCGCCCGGCGATTACTGCCAGCATCGGGAAGCCCACCGCGATATTGAAGGAGGCATAAAGTATGGCGCCCAGGGCCCAGTGCGGCGCCACCGTATGCTGGTCCTGGCTGAGCTTGAGCAACTGTTCGATATCGGCATTGCTGGTAAACAAAGAATACGTCGCAATGACCAGCACGAGCGCCATCAGCAAAGGCGTTGCGAGACTGACCAAATGGATGATCCGTTTCACGTTCAAGCACAAGGTCAAAACGATCAGAACCGTCATGAAGACACTTCCGATCACCGGCGAAAAGCCGAATTGTTGCTTGAACAAAGCCCCGGAGGCCGCCAGCATGGCCACGCCAACGCCAAACAGGAAGAAAGTGAGCAGGATGTCCATGATGGCTCCGGCACGATGACCGAACAATAGATGCAACACATCCTTGTGCGATTGAGCCTGTAAATTCGTGCTGATGCGCGCGATCTGCATACCCAGGAATGCAAATAGCAAACCGGCGAGCAAGGTACCGGCAATGCTGGCCATGCCATAGCCGGTAAAGAACTGAAGTATTTCCTGGCCCGAAGCGAACCCGCCGCCGATGATTACGCCCATGTAGGCAAAAGCGAGCTGTACTGCGTATTTATTCATATCAACGCCCGGATCATGATCCTGTAAACCAGGCTGGATTGTACTAGGCCGACGTAGAACTGACCCGTGGCAATCTTGAATGGCTTATAACCATTACAGAGGACGGGAGACTGCCCATGCAAGGCGCGGCGCCAGCATTCATTCAATGGAATACTCCCGCGCATCCTGCCGTTGCGATGCCGGACTTTGAAGGCAAGCTTTCGCCACATGCCCTGCCGGTCGGAGCGACGCCGTACCTGCTCGCGCATATTCAGACGCCAGATGGGCCGCGCAAGCTGGATTGCAACACGTCCTGAAACTGATCCGAAGGAAGAGGACGTCCGAAAAGATAGCCTTGCAACGAGTCACATCCGAGTGCCGTCAAAAACCGTTGCTGAGCGATGGTTTCCACGCCTTCAGCGACCACCAGCAGGTTAAGCGTGTGTCCCAACGCAAGAATAGCGGAGACGATTGCAGCGTCCTCCGCATTATGGGGGAGCTCTCGCACGAATCCCCTGTCGATCTTCAACTCGTGAGCGGGCAGGCGCTTCAGATACAGCAAACTGGAATAGCCCGTCCCAAAATCGTCGATGGCAATGCGTACTCCCGCGTCGTTCAGTTGCCGCAGTATGAGAATACTTGCGTCGGCATCCCGCATCGCGACAGTTTCGGTAACTTCCAGCGTCAAGTGGCGCGGTTCCAGATTATTGCGCTGCAATGCATCGCGTACGGCCCCCACCAGACCCGTGTGGCCAAATTGCAATCCCGACAGATTGACCGCGACCGACATGTCGCCATACCCCTGTTCGTGCCAAGCCCGCAGCTGCCGACATGCCTCGCCCAGCACCCATGCTCCCAGCTGGACTATCATGCCGCTCCGCTCGGCGGCAGGAATGAACGCGTCTGGAAGAATCAAACCTCGCACAGGATGGTGCCAGCGCAGCAGAGCTTCCGCACCAATGATGCCACCGCTTTTGGCATCAACCTTGGCCTGGTAATACAAGTCAAATTCCTGCCTCTCCATCGCCAGGCGCAAGTCTTGCAATAGCAGCAACTGCTGCTGAGCATTCGCGACCATTGACGTCTGGAAAAAGCAATATGTGTTATGGCCTAACGACTTGGAGTGATACATGGCCGCATCTGCATTCGTCAGAAGGTCATGTTGACTGGCTCCGTCCCGCGGATACATTACGATGCCGATGCTGGTCGAAATGCGCAGTTCGTGACTGGCCAATTGAAATGGCCTGCGAATGATCGACAGCATGCTTTCGGCAAGCCTGGCCGCGTCGTCGGGTTCCACCAAGCCGGTCAGCAATACGAACTCGTCGCCGCCGAGGCGCGCAATCGTATCCTGCTGTCGTACTTCGGACAGGACACGCCGAGCCACCTGGACGAGCAACGAATCGCCTACGTGGTGACCATAGGCATCGTTGACGGCCTTGAAGCCATCCAGATCCATGAACATCAGCGCAAACTGCTTCTGTTCGAGATCAGCAGCATGCATGCGCTGCTTGAGCCTATCTTCTAGAAGCACACGATTCGGAAGATTGGTGAGGCTGTCATGCAACGAACGATGCCTCAGCTTTTCGTTGGCGCTGGCCAAAGACTCTGCAAGCTTCGCTGTGCGCGATTCGAGTCGCAGGTCCAGAACAGACGTGACCAGAGCGATCCCCAGGACCGCCATGGTAATCACGATCACGACCAACGCAAGCCAACCGGAATCCACACCCGCTCCCGCTGCTCCGCATATGCTTCCTGCTGGAAACTCGGCAGCGGCCATCCCCGTATAGTGCATGCCGGCAATCGCCAACCCCATGATAAGTGCCGCGCCAACACGTAACAACCCCTCATGAGATGAACGCCTGCGCAAGTGAAACGCCATCCACAGGCCAATACCTGACACGCCGATCGCGATCGCAATCGAGGCGACAAACAGCGATGGGATATATTGAATTCCCGGACTCATGCGCAACGCCGCCATGCCTGTGTAATGCATGCTTATGATTCCCGATCCCATCAGCAATGCGCCTGCAAGCAGCCTGTGCCATGGCAAGCTGTCGTGCGTAACCAGCCATAGCGCAAACGCCGAAGATGCTATGGCAATCAATAACGACAGGGCTGTGATGACCGGATCGTAACCCAAAGGGATAGGCAGACTGAAGGCGAGCATCCCTACGAAATGCATCGCCCAGATACCAATGCCCATGGCGCACGCGCCGCCGACCAGCCATCCATATGCCGCGCGGCCGCGCGCCGCTGCAATGCGCCCGGCCATGCCTAGTGCCGTGTATGAAGCCAGAATCGCAATCAGTATCGAAGGCAGGACAAGGACGAGGTTATGGGCACTGGCAAGGGCGGTGAACAGACGCGATCTTTACGTGAAAGAGACGCAATACTGAAGGGGATGGGCAGCCGGAGACGGAAAATTGGGCCTTTCAGTGTACATTGACATTATCCTGTACGCCCCGCTCCCGTATAATCGGGCATGAGCAAATCTTTTTTTCACACCACATGAAGGTGCCCAAGCGACTGGCCCCTCTTCTCGAAGAGGGCCTCATCGACGAGGTAATCAGCCAACTGATGAGCGGCAAGGAAGCGACTGTGTACGTGGTGCGCAGCGGCGACTCCATACGTTGCGCCAAAGTCTACAAGGACGCCAAGCAACGCAGCTTCCGACAGGCGGCATCGTATCGTGATGGCCGAAAAGTGCAGAACAGTCGCCAGGCGCGAGCCATGGAAAAAGGAACGCGCTACGGTCGCCAGATGCAGGAAGAGCTATGGCAGAACGCCGAGGTCGATGCATTATTCAGGCTCGCCAATGCCAATGTGCGCGTACCGCTGCCGTATATCTGTACCGACGGCGTGCTTCTCATGGAGCTCGTGGTGGACGACATTGGCAACGTGGCGCCGCGCCTGGCCGACGTCGACATGACGCCAGAGCGTGCCCTCGAGCTTCATGCATTACTGCTTAATCAGGTGGTGCGGATGCTGTGCGCGGGTATCATTCATGGCGACCTCTCCGAATACAACATCCTGCTGGCGCCCGACGGCCCGGTAATCATCGACCTGCCTCAGGCAGTGGACGCTGCGGGCAACAATGAGGCAGCGGCCATGCTGGGACGCGATGTCGACAATCTTGCCACGTTCTTCGGACAGTTCGCGCCCCAACTGCTCGGCACCCATTATGGCAAGGAAATCTGGACGCTCTTCGAGGCCGGTGAACTTACCAGCGAATCCGTCTTGACCGGACATGTAGAGGTCGATACGCGGCCGGTGGATATGGACGCGCTGATGGACGACCTCGAAGATGCCCGTTTCGAAGAAGAGGCCCGACAGCGCTACGAGCAGGGCCTGCGCGGCGCCAATTAGTGGCGCGCCACGGCCATCCGCAGGCCATCGATCAGCAGGAATAACAACAAGCTCAAACCCAACAGGGGCAGAAACCAGCCTGTCAGTCCAGTGAACACCAGTATCAGCATCAACGTCGATTTCGGCGCTTTGCGCAGCAAGGATAACAGGCCCGCGTGCGGGAGGCTGAGCGCAACCAATGATGACTGCCTGCGCCACCACATGGCATAGCCCCATACGATCATGGTGAGCAGACCACCTGCAAAGACGATAAGCACAAGCTGGTTGGCCAAGCCGAATAGCGCGCCCATATGTGCGTCTATGCCCCAGCGCGTCAGCTTCGCGGCCAGCGGAAAATCGACAAACCGGATTTGATCGACGATGACCATGCTGCGTGGATCAATCGAGACAGCATCCACTTGCGTAGGCCAGCTGCGGTCGATCTCCGTCACTGTCCAGGCGCTGTCCGGTTTACCGGGCGGACGAATCTCCACCTTGCCAGCATCAATGCCCGCCTTGCGCGCGGCTGCGAGCACCGGATCGAACATGGCCGCAACGCCGCTGTCGGCAGGAACTGCGACAGCACTGTGATGTGCATGCTCGTCATGTGCCGCGTGCGCGGAATTCGGGATAAGGCTGGTGGCCACGGCTGGCGTGCCCCAACCATAATGGGCCCGCAGTAGCGATATGTTCCCGCCGGCCCATTGCGACCACGTCAAACCCGTTGCGGAAAAAAACAGTACACCGATCAAGATCCAAAGCCCAAGCCTGCCGTGCCAGTCGCGCAGACGATGGCGACGCGTGGAAACCGATAGGGAAGTTCGACGCAGAAGCCGCTCGCGACGGTATTTCATTATCCATACTGCCAGCCCTCCCAGCGCCGCGACCCAAAGCCAGGAAGCAGCAAGCTCACTGTACAGCCGACCCACGTCGCCCAGGTGCAAGCCACGGTGGAATACGTCTATCCAGGCGCGTATCGGCAATACGCCGCTGGTGCCGTAAACGCCCAGATCACCTCGGACCTCGGCTGTCACGGGATCAATGAAGATGGCGCGGTTGTCCGACGGACCCATCCCCTGCTCGGAAAATAGAATACGGGTCGTCGTACCTGGCTCGGGCGCCGGCCTGATCGCCACCAGCGCCGCGTCGTGGCCAGTCACTAGCCGGGCGGCGGCAACCTGGTCCTGCAAGCTGGCAGGCTCGCCAATACTATCCGTGTATAGCTCGCGGTCTTCGATCTGCGGTGTCAAGGCATACAGAATACCGCTGAGTGCGGCAGTAAAAAGAAATGGCCCCACCAGCAGGCCAATGTAGAAATGTAGCCGCGTCAGCAGAGCGGTCGCCCAACGATTCCCGTCAGGAAGGTGCGAGGCGATGCCTGCCGCGGATGCCATGTTTGCGGCATCTTGTGAGTTGGAAACTGGAGTCGAGTCGGTCAACATAGGTCACCCTTAATGTGGCAGGAATGGCCTGGTGGCGCAGTGTATCTGTCCGACTCTTGTCAGCGGAGGCAGAATAGACCGTATTTGACAGCGAATGCCGTGAACACTCACGCCCCAGGCGGGTTTTCGTCGTTGCCAAAGAGGAAGGGTGGAGCGCGAGGCAAGGCATCGGGAAAACCGGCCTTGATCGTGCGACGATTGCAAACGCCTTGCCGCAGCGATCCACGACGCGGCAAGGCCGTATCCAGGAATTGACCGCTGCTGGAACTCAGCGTCGGCAACTGTGTCAGCAGTGTGCAATAGCCGCATTGATCCAGATCGTGATCGGGATGCTCGCCGGCAGCAGGAGCGGGATCAGCTTGCGCATGGTTGGACGCGGCGGTATGGTGAGTCGCCGGAACCTGCGCCACGGCAAGCGACTGGGAGATCACCGGAGCAAGGAAAATCATCAGCATCGCCAGCAAGGCGAGGCATGCCGAGTATCGATGATAACGACTACGCTTCAATGAGGCTCCATGCTCGTGCACGTCCAAGAAGCCTGGCTATCGGCCAGGCTTCTTGAAGTCGCTCGCTATCCAGTCCGCGGCGCTTTCCGGGGTGAGCTTGTAGCTGGTCGGCACGTCGACCCGGGCGAGCTGCTCGCCACCTTCGTCAAAGGCGCTCAGCGTCGCAGACGGATTGTCGTCGTCGGGCACGATATCGAGCTTGATGGTCAGGCGGGCCGCCGCTGTGCGAACCTTGAGGCTTTTGTGCAGGACGGCATGCAACTGTTGTTCGTGGCGACGCAAGACTTCGCTGGCCGTCTTGACGAGGGTATAAAATGCCGACGCATCCAGGGGCTTGGGGTTTTTCTTGTCCCGGCCCATGGTCCACGGACCCACAAGTGCAGGCTCGTCCTCTCCGTCCATGATCATTTCCACTGCCCAGCCATCGTCGTCCTGGTTCTTGATGACCCGCGCCGTCCAGCCATCATCGCACCAAAGCCGCGGCTCTTGCACCTTCATGTCTTGATCCGTTGCATCGTCCGGGATCTCGGTGTCGGGAAAAGGCTGGTCGTTCACTGTGTTCTTGCTCCGCATGGTTCAGTATAAATATCGTACAACAGGCCGTATGCTTGCACGTTTCACCTGAATATGCGAACCGGGGCGGCAAAGTCGGCCGTGCCGCGATAAGATAAGCGCATTCCATACTGAGGTGCACCATGCCTGACTTCACACGTCCAACAGTCATCGCCGTCAGCAAAGGCCAAACCCATACATTCAGCAAAGACCAGTACAACAGCATCACCTTGTTGACGGCGCTCGGCGTGGAAGGCGACGCGCACTGCGGCGCCACCGTCAAGCATCGTTCCCGCGTCGCCAAACACCCTGGCCAGGCCAATTTACGGCAGGTTCATCTCGTTCATAGCGAGCTGCACGACGAGCTTGCCGAACAGGGCTTTCAGGTGGGTCCCGGAGAAATAGGCGAAAACATCACCACCCGCGGCATCGACTTGCTGCAATTGCCCAGCTCGACCAGATTGCACATCGGCGAAACGGCTGTCGTCGAGGTAACCGGCCTGCGCAACCCCTGCTCGCAGCTCGATGCCTTCCAGACTGGCCTGATGGCCGCTGTGCTGTCGCGCGACGAACATGGGCGGCTCATACGCAAAGCCGGTGTAATGGGCATAGTGTTGCGCGGCGGCGTCGTCTATCCGCAGGATGCCATAATCATTGCTTTGCCCGACCAGCCACACCAGCCCCTGGAACCCGTGTGATCGCCAGCGCTGTCAGTTGCCGATTTCAGGCGAACTTGCCGTTCAGCATCCAATATACCGCTTCATTGGCGGCCGCCATTCCCATTGCAGCCGTCACGGTTACGACCGATCCATATCCGGCGCATGACAGACCCTGCAAGGTGTCGGGCGGCGGTTGCACACCGGCAAGCCGGCCGGGGTCGGTCAGGTCGACACCCGTGGCCAGCCATTGAGCCGGCAACAAGACGGGTTGATCAAACCACAAAGCGCGAATGCCCATTTTCGGTAAGCGCCTGCGCGGCTTGCCGGCATGGTCGGATGCCTTGGGATAGTGGTGATGGCGGCGCAAGGTATTGCGCAGCTTTGCCAGCAAGGCATCATTGACCGCCAGCGCAAGGTCGCCGGCACGCAAGGCGAGTGGATTGGTTTTCCCGCCCGCACCGCCGCAGACCAGAATAGGAATTTTGCGCGCACGTGCGTGAAGGATCATGGCTGTCTTGGCCTGTGCCTGATCAGTACAATCGATAACAAGACCCGCTTCGTCGCCCAGCACATCAGCTACGTTATCTGGACTCACGAAATCGTCGACCACGCGCACACGGCACTCCGGGTTGATCCCATGCACGCGCTGAGCCATTGCTGCGACCTTGGACTGTCCCAGGGTCTCGGTCAACGCATGCAATTGCCGATTGATGTTCGATTCGGCAACATGATCGAGATCGATCAGGCTGAGAGTCCCGACTCCACAACGAGCCAGCGCCTCGGCGCACCAGGATCCCACGCCACCGATACCGGCCACAACCACGTGGGCATTGCGCAAAGTCTGCAAACTGCCGGGACCATACAGACGTTCAAGGCCGCCGAAGCGGCGTTCGGTATCGAATTGACAAGTGACGGGCATAGTTAGGCTTGGGCATATATGTAAAAAATGAGGTGGCTCCACGGTATCACGTCCAGGACCATGCCCGCCGCTGCGCAACTGATTTACTATATCGATATATCTCATCCTGAGCCCTGCTCTTCGCCGGAATCACGTGAATCATACCTTTACACCCGCTCCGCACGCCGCTGCCGCCTCCAGCAGCTTCCGCCTGTTGACCGAAGCCGAACGCCATGCATCCATGCTTGATGCGCTGGCCGGCTGGAATGACGATGAAGACGTCTGGATATACGGATACGGCTCGCTGATATGGCGACCTGAATTTCAGTTCGCAGAACAACGGGCGGCGCTGCTCCACGGCTATCATCGCGCCTTGTGCCTGTGGTCGCGCGTCAATCGAGGCACCCCGGACAAGCCAGGCCTGGTATTTGGTCTGGATGTCGGCGGCTCATGCCGCGGCATGGCCTACCGGATCCAGGCCAATGAGGTTCCCTCCACGATGGAAGCGCTCTGGCGTCGTGAAATGCCCAGTGGCGCCTACATCCCCCGGTGGCTGAAGTGCCGTACCGAACATGGGATAGTCAGCGCGCTCACATTCACCATGAACCGCTACACCGACGCGTATGTGCGCGACCTGCCCGTCGACCAGCTGGTCGACATCGTCCGCAATGCTCATGGCAGCTACGGCCCATGCATCGAGTACGTGCTTGAAACCGCAAGGGCACTGAAACAATCCAACATTCAGGACAATCGCCTGCAACTGCTGGTTCGGGAACTGCACAAACCGACGAGCGCTGCGCCCTGATACCGCGTAGTCCAGTAAACTAGCATTCCGACACCTTTCTTAACGCGCCATCATGTCCGTTGCTGATCTTCGCCAGAAATACGAAAAATTCGAATTGCTCGAGGCCTCCCTGGCCACGACGCCACTGGAGCAATTCACGCTCTGGTTCAACGAGGCACTGCAGGCCGCCGTACCTGAACCCAATGCGATGACACTGGCCACCACCACGCCCGAGGGCCGTCCCGCAGCGCGCATTGTGCTGTTGAAAGGCTTCGATGAGCGAGGCTTCACGTTTTTTACCAACTACGCATCCCGCAAAGGTCGGGAACTGGCCGCCAACCCGTTTGCCAGCCTGTTGTTCTTTTGGCCGCAGCTTGAACGGCAAGTGAGATTGGAAGGGAGCATAGAAAAGGTGTCCGCCGCCGAATCGGACGAATACTTCCAAAGCAGGCCGCTGGGATCCCGCATAGGCGCCTGGGTTTCACCGCAAAGCCAGCCGATCACCCGTGGCGAACTCGAGGCACGACTGCTCGCGCTGACGGAGTCGTTGGGCGGAGATCCCCCACGCCCCGAGCACTGGGGCGGATACCGGCTGAGGCCCGATTACATCGAATTCTGGCAGGGCAGGCCCTCGCGCTTGCACGACCGCCTGGTGTTCCAACGCGAAAACGACGAAAATTGGTCACGCATGCGCTTGGCGCCCTGATCGGCGGCAAAGGGACACCATGATTGCAACGCCACCCGACTTCGATGCTGACTTTTTTCGTTCGGCACTAGGCCGCTTTGCAACCGGCGTTACCATCATCACCACCGAGACCGATGACCACCGTCCCGTGGGCCTGACGATAAGTTCGTTCAATTCGGTATCGCTCGAACCACCCATTGTGCTTTGGAGTCTATCCAAGGCGGCCTCGTCCTTGCGTCACTTCCTTCGCACGCAGCGCTACGTCATCCATGTCCTCGCGGCACCGCAATTACACTTGGCCAAACGTTTCGCCTATGGCGCCCAGGCCGAACGATTCAGCGGCCTGGCCTTGACGCGTGCTCCGGGCGGCACGTTGATGCTTGACGATCCAGACTGCGCCGCTTGGTTTGAATGCCATAATCTCACCCAGCATGAGGCCGGCGACCACCTCGTCTTTATTGGTCAAGTGGAGCGCTGTCACCGTAACTTCAGTCAACCGCTGGTATATCATGCCGGTGATTTTGACCTCACACCGTCCACCGAGCCCTTGTCGAACGACTAGGCTTGGCAGATACCTACACAACAATGCAGGAAACATCATGGCAGCAGATATAGACTGCGTCGTCCTGGGTGCCGGCGTAGTCGGCCTGGCCGTTGCGCGCGAGCTGAGCATGGCAGGGCGGGAAGTCCTGGTCGTGGAATCCGCGGAGGCGATCGGCACCGGCACCAGCTCCCGCAACTCGGAGGTGATCCATGCTGGCATCTACTATCCGCAGGGCAGCTTGAAAGCGCAGTTATGCGTCGCGGGCAAGCATATGCTCTACGACTATTGCGCCGAACGGGGCATACCGCATCGGCGCCTGGGCAAGCTTATTGTCGCGTCCACGCCTGAGCAAAGCCTGCAGCTCGGAGCCATCGCGCAACGCGCCAGGTTGAATGGCGTCGATGACCTGTACGAAATCGACGGCGCGCACGCGCGCGAGCTGGAACCGGCACTGGCCTGCGACGCAGCGCTCGTATCGCCCTCCACCGGCATTGTCGACAGCCACGCGCTTATGTTGTCGTTGCAGGGCGATGCCGAAAACCTGGGCGCCCAGTGCGTTTTCCACACCCCATTCCATGCCGGACGACTACTGGACACCGGGGAGTTCCTGCTTCAATTCACCGGCTCAGACGCCATGGAGCTCACAGCAAATTGTGTGATCAATGCCACAGGCCTGTCTGCTCCTTCCGTCGCCCTGGCACTGCACGGACAGCCACATCAACACATACCCAAGCCGTACTTCTGCAAGGGCAGCTACTTCACCTTGTCAGGACGATCCCCTTTCAGCCGCCTTATTTATCCGATGCCTGATAGCGCCGGCCTGGGTGTGCACCTGACGCTGGACCTTGGCGGGCAAGCCAAATTCGGTCCGGACACGGAGTGGATAGACGGTGAAGATTATTCGCTGGACGCGCGGCGAGCCGATACGTTCTACGAGGCCGTGCGACGTTATTGGCCTGCCCTTCCCGACGGCGCCTTGAATCCCGGCTACACGGGCATACGGCCCAAGATAGCCGGCCCCGGCACGCCCGCTGCCGACTTCGTGGTGGCAGGGCCGTCAACGCATGGCGTTTCCGGTCTGGTCAATCTGTTCGGAATCGAATCTCCGGGGCTCACGGCATGCCTCGCGCTGGCACAAACAACACGTTCCGCACTCATGCAAACACCCCATCTGGCTTGACCCCTGAAAACATGAACGATTACATCCTCACCCTTTCCTGTCCCGATCGTATCGGCATTGTGCATAGCGTAACCGGCTGGCTTTTGAATCTGCACGGCAACATCATCGACGCCCAGCAGTTCGGTGATCTCGAGACCGAACGATTTTTCCTGCGCGTGCACTTCCACCTTCCCCTTCCCGCAGATGCCCAGGAACTGGAACGGTCCTTCGCGTCGGTCGCGGATAAGTTCAACATGGAAGCTCAGATCTATGATGCCCAACGCAAGGCGCGACTGCTCATCCTGGTCAGCCGTCAGGGACATTGCCTGAACGATTTGCTGTTTCGCAAGCACAGCGGGCAACTGCCTGTGGAGATCGCGGGCATTGTGTCGAATCATGCCGATTTTGCGGGCATGGCCGGATCTTACGGGATACCGTTTTATCACCTGCCGGTGAGCCCCGAGACACGCGAAACTCAAGAGCGACAGATCCTGGATCTGGTGCGCCAAGAAAACGTCGACCTGGTGGTGCTGGCCCGGTACATGCAGATTCTATCGAACAATCTGTGCCAGGCTTTGTCTGGAAAGGCGATCAATATTCATCACAGTTTCCTGCCCAGCTTCAAGGGTGCCCGCCCCTATCATCAGGCTCATGCACGTGGCGTGAAGATTATCGGCGCAACGGCGCATTACGTGACGGGGGCCCTGGATGAGGGTCCTATCATCGAGCAGGACATTGAGCGGGTGGACCATGCAATGAGCGCACATGATCTGACACAGGTGGGCAGCGATGTGGAGTCGCTGGTGCTGTCGCGAGCTGTGAGATCGCATGTGGAGCATCGGATTTTGCTTAATGGGCAGCGGACGGTGGTGTTCCGGTAGTTTTTCTGACTTGGGTCGGGGGGCAATCGGAGATTTGTTCCTTCTGGCGTGGGACAGGGGGCGGGGTGAAGCTTTTCGCTCCACGTGACCGGTTCGGCGCCTGCGCGCCGAACACCGCTTGCCTCGCTCGTCCGTCCCCTTCGGGACTCCCTTCGCTTCCGGCCCGCTCGGCCCCGTAAGTCGCTGAAAAGCTTCACCCCGCCCCCCGCCCCACTCTGGGATGGCAATGCGTGATGCCGCTGGGACGGCTCGGGCGGTTGGGGTGCTTGGCGTCTGGTGTGATCGTAACGGCACAAGTAAGATGCCGCTTGGCGTTCATGAGGCAATCCCGCAAGATTACTTCACTGTTTCAAGGCCACGCCATTCATAAAAGCAGCGGTGTATTCTCTTGCCATGGATTCCTTGATTGCTGCCTCCGCGCGGGCGCTTGCGTCGGGCGATGCGCTTGGTGCGCTAAAGCGGGTTGCCCTGCGTGACGATCCGCCGGCGCTGGCCCTGCGCGGCATTGCCATGGCGCAGTTGGGCGAGTATGCGCGTGCTCGTGAGTTGCTGCGACGCGCGGGCGGCGGCTTTGGGGCGCATGAAGCGGTGGCGCGTGCTCGCTGTGTCGTCGCCGAGGCTGAGGTGGCGCTGGCAGTTCGCGATCTGGGGGGATCGCCGCGTTCGCTGATGGCGGCTTCGGATATTCTGGATGCCCACGCCGATCACGCCAACGCCCAGCAGGCGCGCCTGATTGCGGTGCGCAGGCTATTGCTCATTGGCCGACTTGAAGACGCCGCGGCAGCGCTGGCAAAGCTGGATACGCATGGAATGCCGCCTTCGCTGGCCGCGGTGGCTGGGCTGGCTACAGTGGAGCTGGCGCTGCGTTCGCTACAAATCGACGCCGCGAGGGCAGCGCTGGATCGCGCGCGGGATGCGGCTGAGCGCTCGCGCGTGCCGGCGCTATTGTCCGAGGTGATGCAGGCGCACAAGGTACTCCAGCAGCCTGCTGCCCGCCTTTTCCTTCACGGCGGTGAGCGTGAGCTGGACCTTGACGGGGTTGCCAAACTGCTGGCTTCCAATACATTAGTGCTGGACGCCTGCCAACGGGGCCTGCGCAGTGGCATCACTTGGCTGCCACTGGCCCGCCGACCAATACTGTTCACGCTGGCACGCGCGCTTGCGCAGGCGTGGCCGGGCGAAATCGACCGGGAGTCCTTGATCCGGTTTGCGTTCCGCACCCGCCATGGCAATGAGTCGCATCGGGCGCGTCTAAGGGTTGAGATCAGTCGTCTGCGTGGACTCGTCACCGGGATGGCGCAGATTAACGCGACCAGCCGGGGCTTTGTGCTTCAATCGCTTGACGGACATTCCGTTGCCGTGTTGGCGCCGCCCATCGATGGTGATCAGGCCTCTTTGGTGGCACTGCTCGCCGATGGTGCGGCATGGTCGAGCTCCGCACTGGCTTTGGCTCTGTCTACCAGTCAGCGCACCGTCCAGCGCGCGCTGGGCGAGCTTGAGGCTGCGGGGAAAGTCCGCTCAATAGGTCGCGCGCGAATGCAACGCTGGCTGTCGCCCCCGCTGACCGAATTCACGACAATCTTGTTACTCCCCACTTTGATGCCAACGGAATAAAGTCGTCCTACCGGGCCCAATCAAGGCGCCCTCACAAGGAGATAATGATGACTCAAACGACAAGCAGAGACCCAGTCCAGGCAACGACCAGTACGGCCGAGATCGTGCGCGAGTATGGCCCCTTTGCCGACGGCCCCGTGCATGGCGTCACCTACGATGGCCAGCGCGTCTGGGCCGCCACCGGAGACAGTCTGATCGCTTTCGATCCAGACAGCGGCAAACCCGAACGCTCCCTCGACCGCGCTTGCGATGCAGGCACGGCATTTGACGGTACTTACCTCTATCAGATCGCAGAGGAGCGCATCGACAAAATCGAGCCCGCCACCGGCAAAGTGGTCGCCACGATTCCGGCTCCTGGCCACGGCTCCGACTCGGGGCTCGCCTGGGCCGAGGGCAGCCTGTGGGTAGGCCAGTACCGCGATAGCAAGATCCACCAGATCGACCCAGCGACCGGCGCACTGATCCGTACCATCGAGTCCAACCGCTATGTCACCGGCGTAACCTGGCTGGACGGTCAGCTATGGCACGGAACATCGGAGGGGGAAGAAAGCGACATCCGCCGCATCGATCCGGATAGCGGTGAAGTGCTGGAGCAGCTGGAAATGCCGGCCGGTCTCAGTGTCAGTGGCCTGGAGTCCGACGGCGCGGATCTCTTCTATTGCGGCGGAGGAACAAGCGGGAAAGTCCGTGTCGTTCGGCGCCCGCGGAGAGGCGGTGCCTGACCGCATATCGCACCGCATTCAACTGGTCTCCCTGCCTGTCATTTCTTAATGCAGGCAGAAGTTCGTCTGCAAAAGCATGAGCAACCCGTGCCCGATGATCTGATTGGCCGGCCCGTCGGTGTAGGGGCCGCGCAGCTCGGCTGGATACAGACGATCAGCCAGGGATCTCGGGCTCTACCAGCCTTGCCAGTTGAAGAAGTGACTCCTGCCAGCCCAGATAACACATCTCCACGGGAATGGCCGCGGGAAGGCCTTCCTGCACGACGGTAAGTTCGGTTCCGCAGGAAACCTGCCGCAATGAAATAGTGGTCTCCATGCGTCCAGGCAGATTGGGGTCGTCGAACTGGTCCGTATAGCGGATCTTCTGGGACGGCACCAGTTCGAGATACTCGCCACCGAAAGATTGGCTGTTGCCCGTGCCGAAGTTGCGGAAGGACATCTTGTACGTACCGCCCACTTTGGCATCCTGGTGATGGACCTGGCACGTGAACCCATGGGGCGGAAGCCACTTCGCCATCGCATCGGGTTCGAGAAAAGCGCGGTAAACCCGCTCGGGGGGCGCAAGCAAAACGCGATGAAATTGAACAGTTCCAGTCGTCATGGTGTGTCAGCCTTTCATAAGTATGGTGTCAACCTTTCATAAGAAAAGTGAGACATTGGTTTAATCGCCGCACGCAGTAGCATACCGTTAATTTTTTGCCTTGGGTGCGCTGAGACTCTTGCTGTAGTAGCCCGATTGATCAAAGCAGCAGACGCGCTTCTTGCCCGAAGCAAGCATCTCACGGGCATTATCAACCCGACTTTTTCGGGTCTTGGCCTGCTTTGCAAACTTTCAAGGGACTTGCTATGTGCTCGCATGTATTCGTTGGCGTCACCGAATTCTACTGTGCTACGTTTCTACGATCACTTGTTTATGACGCTAGGGATAGACCGGCTTCGCCATCAAGCGCCTGTGAACCCTGGGCTTCGATCCAATGCGGGATGACTGCAGCTTCTCGGCGAAATCATCATCATTGGGCGCACTCCTTGCCGTCTTCAGGCCCCCTCTTCAGCTCGGTAATAACAACATGCGTGGCTGTTTGGCCAACATTTTCGCCGATATGTGTTTGTGCCTTTGACCACATGACATCGCCCGCTTTGAACTGTCGGCGGAAAACCTTCCCGTCGGGGAGAGTCAATGTTCGCTCGAACGAACTCAGGGCGTACAGAACGAACGCAGGATGATGGTGTTGCTTTGTTTTGTCACCCGGCTCATCACGATACTCCAGCACTCGGACGCACTCGTTTTCCAGCATGATCTTGTACTTGTCTCCATCAGTCTGTGTGGCGTCTTGCGCGAGCGCGCATGGCATAAGCAGCGTCGCCGCGACAGCGGGCCAGACGCGTGCGCCTCGATGGGCATTCTCATGTTCCATAGCCGATCGTTGAGATCGTTCCAACCAAGTAATTTTGTATTTCACCGTATTCTCCTTTACTGAGTTGATGTCAGCGAAACGGTTGTCGTCTGAACTGGCCGACTCTCAGGTTCATCTTGGTCTTCTGGTGCGTGCCATCGCACCGGCGGGCCACTGTGTTCACTTGTCAGCTACGTTGCATTTTTGCGCCGTTGCAATACATAAAGCAATTCCGCAATCAAAATCCCACGTCAATTGTTTTAGGAAACAACCTGACGTGAGACCGTTACTTTCTTTCACGATAAAAATAAGCTAAAGCTCGTGGCTGTAAACGAGGAAACCGCTATGTGTAGCTACTTTATCGTAGAGTGCGCGGCCGTTTTCATTTGATGCTTGTGTTTGCCAATAAACACGACTTGCTTATAAACCTCATTGATGAGGGCTTTGCCAATTCCGCGATTGCGCTGTGTCGGGGAAGTGAATAGGTCCTGCAAATAGCAGACATGGCCAAGCCTAGTGGTGCTGCGGTGAAACAGGTAATGAGCCAAGCCGACAACCGTACCGTCGTCTTCCGCGACCAGTGCGAATACAGGCTCAACCGGATTAAAGAAGCGTTCCCATGAATCCGATCCAAAACAGACGGACACGGTAATTAATATTGCCTTCGCGCGTTACATACTCTTCGGCCGTATCAATGCTATCAACACCTACGACCAAGCCTAGACCGCAGCCAGTCAGGGGCGTTGGCCTTCAGCCAGAGGTTGGGCGTCAGTATCTCCTTGGCGTCGCAGGACGACATGCGTGGCCTTCTCCGAAGCCAGGAATTCAACGCATTCGTATCCCAGCGCCCGCAGGTCTAGCCCTTCGAACAGCGATTCTCCTCGACCGAGCAGGATCGGCGCGATAGCAATGTGCAGTTCATCAATGAGGCCCTCACGAAGATATTGCCGGATTGTGCTCGGCCCACCGCCTATCCGCACGTCCATTCCGGCAGCTGCCTTGCGCGCATGGCCGAGCGCTTCGCGAATGCCTCCTGTTATGAAGTGGAACGTCGTGCCGCCTTCCATCTCGATGGGGGGACGTGCATGATGGGTCAGGATGAAGACTGGAACTTGATACGGAGGGTTATCTCCCCACCAGCCTTTCCAGTCTGTGTCCGACCAGTTTCCACGAATGGGTCCGAACATGTTCCTTCCAAGAATCCAGGCCCCAACATTCTGAAAGCCACGAGCGGCGAAATCATCGTCAACGCCGGTAGTGCCGTCGTCCTTATCGAACAAGGCCCGCTGGAACGTGCGAGTGGGAAGTAGCTCCGTTCCGCCAATGCCTAGTGGGTTGTCGATGTCTTGATTCGGACCTGCCCCATATCCGTCCAGCGAAATGGTGAAACCCTCAACGCGAACTCCTGTCATTGTTTCTCTCGGTTTAAAAGCCTGAAAGGGGAATCAACTGGCGCTGGCGTCTGGACATGTTCATTAAGAAGGCAGACTGCAAGCCGCTTGCCATTCCCTGAAATATAGCAGGGAGGGGGGCTGCTTCCGGACCCATTGCGGAAGTAGCGCTCGGGAGGCAGTGCGAGCTGACACGGCCACTGCAGATTTACGACCTTCGGGTACGCCCGTCTCCTTCACGCTGGCTCCGACATCGCTGCGCACTCACGGAACCAGCGTGCCGTGTCCTCGTCAGCCGGAAAGAACGATTCGATCCGCAACTCGTGCACCGTCACGTCGTGCGGAGTGCCCATGGTGGCAATTGAAGTGAACAAGTTCAGCGCGACACCATCCTTGCGAATCTGCATCGGTAGGAAGGGCAGTGCGCGCGCATCGAGGTTGGCCAAGCGGGTCGTCTCGCTGATCCCTGGCAATGCGGCCAATTCACCGAGCAAGTTCGCCGCCTCGCTCCCGAGGCCGTCGCTCATCGCTTCCCGCTGGATCCAATGCAGCAGGTCGCCGCAGACGTCTTCCCAGTTCTGCAGGTGCTTGCGAACACCATTCGGATCGAGCATCAGTTTCAGCACATTGACACCCTCGCGTGGCAGAGGGGCGCCGTTCGGCATCTCGAGCAGCCAGCGCATCATCATTACCGCCGGCGCATTGGCCATCACGAGATTCCACAGCCGATCGACCACAAGCGCCGGATACGGGGCTTGCTGGGCCAGCATGAAGTCCAAGGCCTGCTTCACTGCGGCCAGTTCCGGGTCGGACAGGCGGCGTTCCCGGTAGGCCGGCGCGTAGCCGGCCGCCAGCAGCATCACGTTGCGCTCGCGCAGCGGGATGTCGAGGACGATTCCAAGTTTCAGAACCATCTCGCGGCTCGCCTGCGAACGGCCGCTTTCGAGGAAGCTGATGTGTCGCTGCGAGATACCGCTCTCGCTCGACAGCCGAAGCTGGGTATAGCCACGCTTGTCGCGCCAGTAGCGCAGTGCCGTGGCGAAATCGGCAAAGTAGCGGCTGTCGCGCTCACTCTGTCGGACATGCTCTTGTTGTTCCATGCTGTCTCCATGCTGAATAGCTGCCACACGACACGTCCGGCTTCAAGAAGGCATCTTGTCAAGGAAACCCGTGATCCGTTCGATGCGTCCGTCCGGCGCTACAACGGCAATATCGGTGCCAGCCGCCAGGTGTTCGGCATCATCTGCACCAAGGGACCACGAAAAGCGAACGACGTCATGATGTCCATCCGGCATTCCGGACACGTGAAAGCGTAAGCCGACAAATTGCGCTTGGGCGGCACTGATCATCGCATCGAGGCCATCGTGCCCAGCCGCCTGCATGACCGGGTCGAGGTAACTGGCCTGCGCCGTAAATGTCTGTTCGATTAGCGTGCGGCGGCGTGCCGGATTGATTTCGTTCCAAATGCCAACATATTGTGCGGCAATTTGGGCCGGGATGCTTGGACGGGTATTTTCGGTCATGGGAATCTCCTTGGAAAAATGGTTGGGTTGTTGCGGACAAGCTTGTCGAATGCGACAGCGTGGTTTTGCTGCAGCGTGCGATCACGGTCGATTACGTGCCAGGTAATAGCGCTATTTCGCGCTTGACGTAGAAACCGGCAAGACCGGCAACGGGTACCCTCGGTCGTTTGCGCGATTGGAAGTACGCCAGCGGATGGCACACGACGCGATTACCTCCGACGTCATCGACGCACAGGATCGCCCGGTCGACAATGGCATAACATCGCCGCAACACATTGCATGGTTGCGCACCTATCAACGCCGTCATTTCAGGAGTCATTCATGCCAGCTTATGCCGTCGCCATCATTTCCGAAACGCGCCTGAACGACGAGATCCGCGCCTATCTCGAGCAAATCGACTCGACACTCCAGCCGTTCGCAGGCCAGTTCATCATCCACGGCGGGCCGTATCTTTCGTTGGAGAGCGAGCCGACGGCAGACCTGATCGTCGTCAAGTTTCCCGATCTGGAGCGAGCGTCGCGCTGGTATGATTCACCGGCCTACCAAGCGATAAAACCATTAAGGACGGCAAACAGCGTTGGGACAGTGTTTCTGGTCCAAGGTGTGCCGGCAGACCACCGCGCTATGGACATTCTTGCTTGAGCGCTTCAACGCGAGAGACATCGACGGCGTACTTGCCGTGGTTGCCGATGATGTCGCCTGGGCCAACGGCATGGATGCGGCCACGTTCATGGGCATGAGGCTATGCGCGGCTACTGGACACGCCAATGGGCTGAGGGACAAGGAAGTGATCCGGCTGGCGGGCGGCGCCGTCACCCTCCAGCAGAAACCCCTTCCCTACGCGGGTCCGACCCACCTTCCAATCCCTCCGGCGTCACCACTATCCCCTGCAGTCCACTGGGAAAGTCTATCTCCCTCACCTCGTGCCCCATGGCCCGCAAGCCTCCTGCCAGTCCATGCAAAGACGTCCCCTTCTCCAGTTCCGTGAACGAATTCCGGCTTCCACGATTCGGCAGGGCTATCGCCTGCTGAATATCAAGCTCCCAGTCCAGCACGCCGAGGATCGTCTTCGCCACGTAATTGATGATCGCGCTACCACCCGGCGAGCCGATGGCCATGACAGGCTTGCCCTCCTTCAGCACCAGCATCGGCGCCATTGAGCTGCGCGGCCGCTTCAGCGGTTCAAGCCGGTTGGCCACTGGCTTGCCCTGCGCGTCCACGTCGGAAAGCGAGAAATCGGTCAGTTGGTTATTCAGCAGGAAACCACGTACAAAAATCTTGCTGCCGAACGCCGATTCAATCGTGCTGGTCATCGACACCACGTTGCCTTGCGCGTCCACGGCCGAGATATGCGTGGTGGAAGCCTGCTGCAGCGACGTGTCCTTTCCGCGTATGGCAAGCATGCCTGCCGGATCGCCCGGCGGGGCGCGGCCTATTGTCCGGTCCGGCTTGATGAGACCTGCGCGCAACGCCAGATACTCGGGATCCAGCATGGCCTTTACCGGCACGTCGATGAACGCGGGATCCGCTACGTACACATCCCGGTCGGCATAGGCAAGCTTTCCGGCCTCGGAGAAGTAATGCACCGCCTGCAGTGAATCGGGCGGCAAGGATTCGATATCCGTGTGCGACAGGATGTTGAGCATTTGCATTACCGTCAACGGCCCTGAGCTTGGTGGCGGCATTCCGCAAAGCGTGTAGACCTTGTAGGGCGCACATAAGGCCGCCCGTTCGAGGGCGCGGTATCCTGACAAATCCTGCAGCGTCAGATCGCCCGGAACAGCGTGCCCTGCAATGGCGTTGACGATGTCTTGCGCCAATATGCCTTCGTAGAACGCCTCCGCGCCCTGCTTCGCAACCTGCCGAAATACCTCGGCCAACGGTTTGTTCACCAGCTTGTAGCCCACCGGCCAGGGCTCGCCGTGCGCGTCGTAGAAATAAGCCGCCGCGGCAGGCTGGTCTCGCAGGCCGTTATTATCTTTCAGCAAGGCGTGCAAGCGTTCGGATACGGGGAACCCCTCTTCCGCCAATGCGATGGCCGGCGCAAAAAGGCGAGCCCAGCTCAGGCGTCCATCTTCTTCATGCATAAGGGCCAGGACCCGAAGAAGTCCCGGCGCACCCACCGACCGTCCGCTATTGACGGCCTCCCAGAACGGGATTGCCTTGCCCTCGGCCATAAACTGGTTGCTGCGGGCGGCGGCGGGCGCGGTTTCACGGCCGTCATAGGCGTGAACGGACCGGCTCTTGGCATCATAAGAAACGATGAAGGCGCCGCCTCCAATGCCCGATGACTGTGGTTCGACCAGGTTCAGCACCATCTGGCTGGCTATGGCGGCGTCTACGGCGCTCCCGCCTTCGGCCAGGACGTCCGCGCCGGCCTTCGTCGCAAACGGATTCGCGGTGCTCACCATGTAGTGGGACGCGCGCACCCCTTCCCGTCCTTGGCGAACAGACGTGCTCGCCGCCTCCGGATTGATGTCCTGAACGTTGACCGGAGGCTGCGCATCCAGGACATCGTTGTATGTGCCGGCATCGAAGGCCGATACACCTGCCGCGGCCAGCAGACTTGCGCCGGCCAGCATGCACGCAGCGGTCCGCCGCAAAACTCGGCGCATGGCACGGGTGGTTCGATTGGGTGTCATCAGCACGCTATCCTCGATTTGCTTCAGTAATACCAGCCAACCAGGCCTCCAGCGCCAGCAAGGCCTCGCTGGGTTCGCTCGAGACAGGATAGCTGAAGAAATAAGCCTCGCGCACGCTGAGCACTCCCTGGACCGGAGTTAGAAGTTGTCCCGCATCCAGTTCCGCTTGAACCAGAAAACGTGGCACAAGCGCCACGCCCATTCCTGCTTTGACAGCGGCCAGGGTCATGGTGAAAAGCTCATACCGCGGGCCGGCGCTGATGGACGGTACATACTCCTTCTGCTGCGCCTGATACCAGTGGCGCCAGGCGTCGGGACGCGAAGACATGTGCAGATGGGTCAGGTCCGCCATGGATCCGCCGGCCGCGTCGATCGCCTTCAGCATCCCGGGTGTGCAGACTGGCAGTAGTTCGCCTTCGTCGAACAATTTGATGCCGACAGTCTGCGGCCATATTTGCTCGGCATGATAGATGGCGGCGTCGAAAGGATGATCATTGAATTGGAAAGGCAGGGTACGCACAGACAGGCTTACCGAGATGTCGCCATGCCTGCGTTGAAATTCCGGCAGTCGAGGTACGAGCCAGGTCGTGGCCAAGGTCGGCAGCACCGCCACGTGCAAACTGCGTCCCATGCCGGTACGCGACATCAGCCCCAGCGTATCCTTTTCCAGTTGTTCCAGGTGATGTCGTACGCGTGCGGCGTATTCCGCACCTGCCGCAGTGACCGCAACGCGACGCCGTACGCGTGTCAGCAACTGAACGCCCAGGCGCTCCTCCAGGCCGGTGACCTGTCGATAAACCGCGCTGTGCGTCAGCGAAAGCTCCTCCGCGGCACGCGAAAACGAGGATAGCCTGGCGGTGGCCTCGAAAGCCTGCAGGGCGCCTAGATTGGGAATTCCTTTTCTCATCAACCTTTCCTGTGGCAATTCGAGCGGCAGCGTAGAATTGACCGTTACGACTTCGCTCAACGATGTCTTGCATAATAGGCAAGACATTGTGCAATTTTATCAATTGCGTTGTGCCCTCAACGCACATTATCCTAATCCTCTATGAAAGCAAGCTCACACTCCCAACTTCGTTCCCGCCTGGGCGGCCACATCCTTGTCGACCAGCTTACCGCGCAAGGCGTCAAGCATGTCTTTTGCGTGCCCGGCGAAAGCTATCTGGCCGTCCTCGATGGCCTGCACGACGCCTCCATACAGGTCACCGTATGCCGCCAGGAAGGTGGTGCGGCCATGATGGCGGACGCTCATGGCAAGCTTACCGGCGAGCCCGGCATCTGCATGGTAACGCGCGGCCCAGGTGCGTCCAACGCACTGGCCGGCGTTCATATCGCGTCGCAGGACTCCACCCCCATGATCCTGTTCGTGGGCCAGATCGAACGCGGCATGCGCGAGCGCGAAGCTTTCCAGGAAATGGATTACCGCGCTGTATTCGGTACGCAAGCAAAATGGGTAACGGAAATCGACCAGGTCGAACGCATACCGGAAATCATCTCGCGCGCGTTCCATGTGGCCACCTCGGGGCGGCCCGGCCCTGTCGTTATCGCCCTGCCCGAAGACATGCTGATCGAGTACGCGCAAGTGCACGACGCACCGCACTACGAAGTCATCGACAGTGCGCCGACCGCCAAACAAATGGAAGCCCTTGCGCAGCAATTGGCCAAAGCGCAGCGGCCGGTCGCCATACTGGGCGGCACGCGCTGGGACCAGGTGGCCGTCGACCAGTTCGCCGAGTTTGCCGAACGTTATCAGCTTCCGGTGGCGGTGCAGTTCCGCCGCCAGATGCTCTGCTCGGTCGACCACCCTTGCTTCATTGGTGACGTGGGCTTGGGCAGTAATCCGGACATGATGAACTACATCAAGGAATCCGACCTAGTCTTGTTGGTGGGCGGCCGCATGTCCGAAATCGCCAGCCAAAGCTATACGCTTTTTGACATTCCCGTACCGGCCCAGACACTGGTGCACGTCTATCCCGACGCGGGCGAACTGAACCGCGTCTACCGCGCAAGCCTTGCAATCAATGTATCGCCGGCGTCTTTTGCCCAGGCGGTCACGGGCCTGCGCCCCCAGCAATCGGCTCCATGGTCGGCGGAACTGGAACGCATGCGCGCCAGCTACCTTGCCTGGACAGACCCACAAAAAATCACGCACCCAGGTGCTTTGCAAATGGGCAAGGTGATGTCGTATCTGCGTTCTACGCTGCCCGAGGACGCCATCATGTGCAATGGCGCGGGCAACTACGCCACCTGGCTGCATCGCTTCCATCAGTTCAAGCGCTTCGGCACGCAACTGGCTCCGACATCGGGCTCCATGGGCTATGGGCTGCCCGCCGCCGTGGGCGCCAAACGTATCGATCCTTCCAAGACCGTGGTCTGTTTCGCTGGCGACGGTTGTTTCATGATGCACGGTCAGGAATTCGCAACCGCTGTCCAATATCAGTTGCCCATTATCGTAATTCTTATTGACAACGGCATGTATGGCACCATCCGCATGCACCAGGAGCGACACTATCCTGCGCGCCTGTCGGCCACCTCGTTGCAGAATCCCGATTTCGCCGCCTATGCCGAGGCCTTCGGCGGACACGGCGAACGTGTGGAAACGACCGAACAATTTGCCTCCGCCTTCGAACGCGCGGTCGCCAGCCGGAAGCCGGCCATCCTGCATTGCCTGATCGATCCTGAAACCATCTCGCCTTCCACGACACTGGAAAAAATTCGTCAGCAGGCGCAAGCAGCCCAGGCCTGATCCATTGCCCCGGTTTGCGTGACGGCTGCCGGGGCGCTCTCTTATATTTCAACCTATCTGACCCGGAGCCCACTATGTCGGCAGCCCCCTCTTTTCATTGGCAAGACCCCTTACTACTGGACGCACAGTTAACTGAAGAAGAACGCATGGTGCGCGACGCAGCGCAGGCGTATTCACAAGATAAACTGGCCACCCGCGTGCTCGAAGCCTTTCGTCATGAAAAAACCGATCCCGCGATTTTCGCCGAGATGGGCGAACTCGGGCTGTTGGGCGCCACCATACCGGAAGAATACGGCGGTGCCGGCCTGAACTATGTCAGCTACGGACTTATCGCGCGCGAAGTCGAACGCGTCGACTCGGGCTATCGCTCGATGATGAGCGTGCAATCCTCGTTGGTCATGGTGCCCATCAATGAGTTTGGCAGCGAGGAACAGAAGCGCAAGTACCTGCCCAAGCTTGCCCGCGGCGAATGGATAGGCTGCTTCGGCCTGACCGAGCCCAACCATGGCTCCGATCCCGGCAGCATGGAGACGCGTGCAGTCAAGACAGCCGATGGCTACAAGCTTAGCGGCAGCAAAATGTGGATCACCAACTCACCGATTGCCGACGTTTTTGTTGTCTGGGCCAAAGTGGTCGGCGGTGACGACGACGGCAAAATCCGCGGTTTCATCCTGGACAAGGGCATGAAGGGCCTGTCGGCTCCGGTCATACATGGCAAGGTCGGTTTGCGCGCTTCGATTACCGGCGAAATCGTCATGGACGAAGTCGAAATCGGCGCCGAGCAGATGATGCCCGGCGTGAGCGGCCTGCGCGGCCCGTTCACTTGCCTGAACTCCGCCCGCTTTGGCATTGCCTGGGGCGCATTGGGTGCTGCTGAAGCCTGCTGGCATACGGCCCGCCAATACACCATGGACCGCAAGCAATTTGGCCGTCCATTGGCTGCCAACCAGCTCATCCAGAAGAAGCTGGCCGATATGCAGACGGATATCACCATGGCCCTGCAAGGCTGCCTGCGTCTGGGCCGCATGAAAGACGAAGGCACTGCCGCCGTGGAAATCACGTCCATGATGAAACGCAATTCCTGCGGCAAGGCGCTAGATATTGCGCGCCTGGCCCGCGACATGCTGGGTGGCAATGGCATTTCAGACGAGTTCGGTGTGGCACGCCACCTGGTGAATCTGGAAGTGGTCAATACCTATGAAGGCACGCACGATGTGCATGCCTTGATATTAGGCCGCGCCCAAACTGGTCTGCAAGCGTTCTTCTAGGACGACTCAAGTTCGAACAAGCTCGTTGCTTCCACATCGAGCACTTGTTCGTCGCGCTGGTTGAATACTCTCCATGACCAGCGCATGATGCCCAGGTCGTCGCGACTCGACGACTGGCGCACCGAGTCCACTGTTGCCTCAAGGCGCAGGGCATCGCCTGCGCGCACTGGCAGCAGCCAACGCAGCCTTTCCAGCCCCGGCGAACCGAACGATTCTGAGTCGTACAAGGCGGCGTCCACGGCCATACGCATGGCCAGGCTGCACGTGAGCCAGCCACTTGCTATCAGGCCGCCCCACCGACCGTCTTTGGCCCGTTCGAGATCGGTGTGGAACCACTGTGGATCGTATGATTTGGCAAAATCGAGCATTTCCTGCTCGTTGACCACGACGGGCGGGTGCTTGATGACCATTCCGACTTTGAATTCATTAAATTTCATGGCAAATGGAACAACCTCATAGACCGGTAAGGAGCCCGCAATTTTACCTGCATTAGCGTTGCCTGCACCAATTAGTACGCCGCGTCAGTACGTTTCGACATGGAGTCGGCCCTGGGCCTTCAATTTGGCATGTACTTCGGCCCACTCCTGCCCTGCCAGTCCGATGGCCGCGTCCAGGGCATGCAGCACGCCCTCTTCCATCCCCTTGAGTCCGCAGATGAAAACGCAGGTGTTCTCATTATCGAGCAGCCTGGCCACGTCGACCGCGCGCTCGCGGATCAAGTCCTGGACGTAACGCTTCGGCTGCGACGGCTCCCGCGACAAGGCAAGGTTGATGTCGATGAAGTCCGCAGGAAGGTTCATCAGGGGACCAAAATAAGGCAACTCGCGTTGCGTACGGGCCCCGAAAAAAAGCATCAGCCTGCCATTGAACGCCTTTTCCTTGAGCTGCCGCCGGCAGCGCTCAGTCATGGCCCTCATGGGCGCTGAGCCGGTGCCGGTACAGATCATGATGAGGTTGGCTTCGGGGTGATTGGGCATCAGGAACGTGCTTCCAAATGGCCCGATAACCTGGACAGTATCGTTCTTCTTCAAGTCGCAAAGGTAATTGGAGCAAACGCCCGGGACGACGTTGCCCGCGCTGTCGGTCATGACGCGCTTGACGGTCAGGGACAGGTTGTTATAACGCGGGCGTTCACCATCGCGTGGACTGGCAATTGAATACTGCCGCGCATGAAACGCCCGGCCGCTACTATCGGTACCCGGTGGGAATATGGCAATGGACTGGCCTTCGAGAACCGGAAATGGCGCCGCACCGAAGTCCAGCACGATATGCCGGATGTCGCTTTCAGTGTCTTCATCCGTTACGCGGTAGTTGCCGACGACCGTCGCTGTGACGGGATTCTTGTGGGTATACAAATTGACCTGCGGCTGGGCGGCGGGACACTGGACCCCGCCCCTGTGGACGGCACCCCATCCAGGCCGGATTCTTCGGGCAAGATGCCTGCGGCCGCCGCGGCACCGGCCGCCGCAGCAGCGGACACGCTTCCATCCGCTTCCAGCTGCGCACCTGACTCTTCCTGCGGAGGTGGGAGTACTTCCCAACTTAGCTGCTCCTCGAGCGTATGAGGGCTGCCGGCCAGTACGCTCAGCCAGTTGTCGATTGCGCCGGTCGGGCATGGCGGAACGCATGCCATGCAGTGATTGCAGATGGCAGCATCGACCACATAATTATTGGAATCATGGGTAATGGCATCGATGGGACAGGTTTCTTCGCAGGTGTTGCAGCGGATGCAGACCTCGGGGTCAATAAGATGCTGTTTCATGACTCTCGTGCGTAACGGTACAAGCCTGGCCGCGCTCAGTTGAAGCGGACATATTCGAAGTTGATAGGCTGGCGATTGACGCCAATAACAGGCGGCGCGATCCAGTTAGCGAACTTTCCGGGTTCGACCACGCGGCCCATCAGCGACGAAACGAACTCGCGATCCTCAGGTGTTGCCAACCACTTGTGTTCGTGCAGCTTCCATTGCTCCTCGCTCAATACCATGCCCTCCGGTGACACGCGTATCCCTGCAAGCGTTCCGATGCGACGGTTGAAAGCCTTGTGAGGCACCGTCAGGCGGAAGGCAATACCATTCTTTTCAAGCACCTTGTTCCAGCGTCCTACACCCGCCATGGAATCCTTGATGAAGTCGTCACGCAAGACTTCATTCAATGCATTGAGCATAGGCACTTCGGTATCGCGCAGCTCGCCGTTCACCACTTCGAGCACACGATAGGTATCGTTCTTGAGCTGGTGGTCGTCGGCCCGCTTGCCTTCTTCGTAACGGCCTTTCAGGCCCGAACTATAGAAAATGGCAGCGTTCGAGGACTGGTCGGCGCCGAACAGGTCGATAGTGACGCTGTAATGGAAGTTCAGGTAGCGCTGGATCGTAGGCAGATCGACGACCCCGGCGGCGCGAAGGACGGCGGGATCCTCGGTTTTCAACTGGTTCATTACTTCGGCCGTACGTTGCAAGACGCGCGAGACCCCGGATTCGCCCACGAACATGTGGTGTGCTTCCTCGGTCAGCATGAATTTCGTGGTCCTGGCCAGGGGATCGAAACTGGACTCAGCCAAGGCGCACAATTGGAACTTGCCATCGCGGTCGGTAAAGTAGGTGAACATGTAGAAAGCCAGCCAGTCGGGCGTCTTCTCGTTGAATGCGCCAAGAATGCGTGGACTGTCCTGGTCGCCGGAATTGCGCTGCAGCAAGGCGTCGGCTTCCTCGCGGCCATCGCGGCCAAAATAGCGGTGCAGCAAGTACACCATCGCCCATAGATGGCGGCCTTCTTCGACATTCACCTGAAAGAGGTTGCGCAAGTCGTATTGCGAAGGCGCAGTCAGGCCCAGGTGGCGTTGCTGCTCGACCGATGCGGGTTCAGTATCGCCCTGCGTGACGATGATGCGCCGCAGATTGGCGCGGTGTTCGCCTGGCGCTTCCTGCCACACATCGCGGCCGATGTTCTCGCCGAAATGGACTTTCCTGTTGCCATCCTGCGGGGCAAGGAATATGCCCCATCGGTAATCGGGCATTTTTACATGATCGAAATTCGCCCAGCCGTCGGGCTGGACACTGACGGCTGTACGAAGGTAGACGTCGAAATTCTGCGATGCCTCCGGCCCCATTTCGCGCCACCATTGCAGATAATTAGGCTGCCAATGTTCCAGGGCGCGCTGCAGCGTGCGATCTCCGGACAGGTTGACGTTATTCGGGATTTTTTCGGAATAATTGATACCTGACATGTCCTTGCTCCTTGGGGATTGTTCTGGCGTTATGAGTATGCGGGACGTTAAACGCGATTCCAGTCGAAACTGGCTTGCTCGCCCTTGCCGTACAGCTTCAATGCGCCCTTGTCTCCGGCGGCATTGGGGCGGTTGAAGATCCAGTTCTGCCACGCGGTCAGTCGGCCGAATATACGGGTCTCCATGGTTTCGATACCGCAAAAGCGCAGGTTGGCCTCCAGGCCTGTCAGCGCATCGGGTGACAACGCCCTGCGCTCCTCCAGCGCGATCCGGATTTCATCGTCCCAGTCCATGCTGTCGAGTGAAAAGGTGACCAGGCCCAGGGACTGGGCCTTCCCTGCGGTAATCAGGCTTGCCAGAGTGGCACGGGCGGCTTCGACAGGTTCCGTTTCTTCGTGGAAGCGCCGGTCGATACGGCTCTGGCCAGTCACCATCGGATAGTGGCCAAAATTCAGGCCGGTCAGTGCAATGTGTACCGGTTTCCCAGCGTCCGGATCGTCCAGCATGTACGAACGATCGCAGGCCAACGCGAGCTCGAACAAAGTACCTACAAAGCAGGAGCCCTCTTCGATCAGCGCGAACAGCGAACGCGAGGTGACATCCAGGCGCGCCAGCGTGCGTCGCAACATGCCGATTGTTTCGCGCACCAGCCAGTGGTCCGCCAGGCGCTGCAGAGTATCGTCGACGGCGAGCACCAGGGCCGGATCGCCGCGGGTTTTGAAGATCCAGGTACCGATATCGAGCTCGTTGGCACGCATGTGCAAAATGGCGTCATCAAGCTCGCGGGCCATTTGCAGGGGCCACCAGGCGGCGCCCTGATCTTGGATTGCGTCGATATCCTGGGCAACGGCACTTTGCGGCGCGCGGACGGTCCAGGTGGCCAGGCGCTTTTCCCTATCGATTTGGACGTGCACGTATTCGTACTCGACATCGTTATCGGACACCATCCGCTTCAATGGCGTAAGGCTTACGCCGCGCGCATCGCGGGGACGATCGCTTTCCGCGGCCAGCTGGCCCGCACGGCTCTTCACGTGTTCGGCAAACTGGGCTGGCTTGATGACGTCATCGACAAGTCGCCAGTCCTTGGCCCGCTGACCGCGCACGCCCTCGACTAGCGTGCAGAAAATGTCGGCATAGTCGTGACGCACCTTGCGCTTGTCGGTAACGCGGGTAAGTCCGCCGGTGCCCGGCAGCACGCCAAGCAGCGGCACCTCGGGCAGGGCCACCGCAGATGAACGGTCGTCGATAAGCAGTATCTCATCGCAGGCCAGCGCCAGCTCGTAGCCGCCGCCCGCACAAGCCCCATTCAGGCCAGCCACGAACTTCAGGCCGCTATACCTGCTGGAATCCTCGATACCGTTGCGGGTCTCGTTGGTGAACTTGCAGAAGTTCACCTTCCAGGCATGCGTCGATAGGCCCAGCATGAAAATATTGGCGCCTGAACAAAAGATACGGTCTTTCAGGCTGGTGATGACCACCGTGCGTACTTCAGGATGCTCAAAGCGAATGCGCTGCAGCGCATCGTGCAGTTCAATATCGACCCCAAGGTCGTAGGAATTCAACTTGAGCTTGTAGCCGGGACGAATACCGCCGTCTTCCGAGACGTCCATGGCAAGCGTCGCGATCTCGCCATCAAACGTCAAGACCCAATGCTTGTACTGGGAAGGGTCGGTACGAAAATCAACAAGAGTGCTGGCTTCGGTCATGAGTTAGGTTCCTGGGCTCTGAAGCTGAAAGATAATGCTCACCATGCAGTGATTCATGCATAATATTGCACTGAAAGCACAGTGTCAACGAAACATGCATAAAACTGCACGCTCGTTTTTCCCTATTTGCTCATGCCTCAGTACGGCAGCCCCGCGAGCCGGCGAACATGTTCACGCAACCCTTTAAAGCATTCCTCCAGGGTTACCTGGGAAGTGGAACATACCCAGTCGGCCTTGGAATAGAACGCTTCGCGACTGGCCAGGATGCGCTTCAGGTCGGCCATCGCTTCATTGTTGCCGGCCATGGGGCGAAAGTCGCCCTGCGCCATGACGCGCTGCATATGCTCTTCGGGCGTTGCCTTGATCCAGACGGTATAGCAATGCGCCAACATCAGATTCATGGTGGCCGGCTCGGACACCAGGCCACCTGGTGTTGCAAGCACCATTTCCGGATAAAGCTGCAGGGCTTCCTCCAGCGCACGCCTTTCGTATCGACGATAGGCCATGGGCCCATACAGGCTATGGATTTCCAGGATGCCGCAGCCAGCAACGCGTTCGATCTCGGCGCTAAGCTCGACGAAGGGATAACCGATATCGGCTGCCAGCAGACGACCCAGCGTGGATTTACCGGCTCCGCGAAGTCCGATCAGTGCGATCTGCTGAAGCTTGTTCCTGTTTCCAGGTCCATGATTTTCCGCAAAAAGTTCCGCAAGCGTTTCCCGAGCCCGCTGGAGGTCCTGTTCTGATCTCTTTTCCAGCAGTTCGCGTATGAGCAGCCATTCGGGGCTGGCGGTGGTCACGTCGCCGACGAGTTCCGCCATGGTGCAATGAAAGGCATGCGCGATTTGCCGCAACACCAGCACAGAGACGTTGCCAACCCCGAGCTCGAGATTGGCCAAGTGACGTTCAGAGACGCCCGTGGCGTTGGCAAGCTCTTTGCGGGTCAGTCCACGAATGGCACGCATGCGGCGCACTCGTTCGCCGAGCGATGACAAATAAGGGTCGACTCCAGAGGAGGAGTCCAGCAGGGCGACGGCTGCTTTCCGGTCTAATGCTTTCTTTTTCACCCAGAATAACCCTAAGCTTATGGTTAACATGCATTATAGTGCTTGACTTGCCAGAACAAAAGCCCTAATTTTCATCCTGGGACACAGAAGTTGATGCAAATCAAAACAACAGGACGGGCGCGGCATTGGCCACCGAGTAAAAAAAAGGATTTTCCATGAGCAGCATCGAAGCATTCCGGCAATTGATCCAGACCGTCACCAGCGAGGTCGGCGGCCGGCCGCTCGATGCATCGTTGCAATATTCGCTGGAGCAGACATTTCCCTACGAAGGCGAAGTGTGCCAATCCATAGTCCGTGCCTGCAAGCAGGGCATAGAAGACGGTTGGATGTGCAAGCATGAGCACGGGGGCATACGTTACGGAAGGATCATCAAGCCGGCGGAGGATTTGAGCGGTTACTCAGTGGACGTCGTGGAGATGAATGACATCGCCGGGCCCGAACATTGCCATCCGGAAGGCGAAATAGACCTCATCATGCCGCTGGATGCCGAAGCACGTTTCGACGGCCGGCCGGCGGGATGGCTTGTCTATGGGCCGCAGACCGTGCACAGCCCTACTGTCAGTGCCGGACGCGCGCTGGTGCTTTATCTGCTTCCTCAAGGGAAGATCACGTTCACTCAATCCTGAACGCCAGGACGGCTACCGCACACACAATAATTACGCTGGAGACAACTCATGCATGCCTGTCCCGTCGAGATGAATTATGCAGGCCATCTCATCCAAAGCAACGCACACCTGGCCGATAAAACAGCTTACATCGACGACAGACGAACGCTGAGCTATGGAGAGCTGGCGAACAGGATCCAGCAATTCGCCGGGCTGTTGCGCAATCTGGACATACGCCGCGAAGAGCGCATCCTGGTATTGATGCATGACACGATAGACTGGCCCGTTGCCTTTCTTGGTGCTCTGTACGCCGGCGTCGTGCCCGTTGCCGTCAACACCTTGCTCACGGCGGACGACTACGCCTATATGCTCCAGCACAGTCGCAGCCAGGCCGTCTTCGTCTCAAATGCGCTGTTGCCTGTCATACAACAGGGAATGAGCCAGGGCACACACGACGTCAAGCATATCGTCGTGTCGCAGGCCGAGCAGACGCTGCCCAGTCCATGCCTGGACCTGCACGCCCTGATGACGGCGGCACAACCGGTGGAGGCGGCCTGTCCTACGCTTTCTGACGAGATCGCATTCTGGCTCTACTCGTCGGGGTCCACAGGCCAGCCCAAAGGCGTGGTGCACACTCACGCCAATTTGTGGCATACCGCCGAGCTCTATGGCAAGCCCATACTCGGCATACAGGAAAATGACGTCGTATTTTCAGCCGCCAAACTGTTTTTCGCCTACGGCCTGGGCAACGCACTGACCTTCCCACTGTCGGTCGGCGCAACGACCATCCTGATGGCGGAACGCCCCACGCCGGATGCCGTCTTTCAGCGTTTAACGAGGCATAGCCCCACGATCTTCTGCGGCGTACCGACGCTATACGCCAGCATGCTGGCGTCCGCCTCATTGCCCACGCGGGAACAGGTGGCGCTACGCATCTGCGCCTCGGCGGGCGAGGCATTGCCCCGCGATCTGGGCCTGCGTTTCCAACAGCATTTTGCTTGCGATATCCTGGACGGCATAGGCTCGACGGAGATGCTGCATATTTTTCTGTCCAATCAGCCCGGACAAATCCACTATGGCACAACCGGCAAGCCGGTGCCCGGCTATGAAGTCGATCTGCGCGACGAGCACGGCCAGTCGGTCCCCGCAGGCGCCATAGGAGACCTGTATATCAAAGGCCCAAGTTCGGCACTCATGTACTGGAACAATCGTCCCAAGTCGCTGGAGACCTTCCGGGGCGCATGGATCAAGAGCGGTGATAAATATGTGTACGATGCCGAAGGGTATTACACCTACGCGGGGCGCAGCGATGACATGATCAAGGTCAGTGGCCAGTATGTATCACCGATTGAAGTCGAAAACATGCTTATCCAGCATGAATGCGTCCTGGAAGCCGCCGTCATCGGCGTACCCGACAACGATGGCCTGACCAAGACGCTTGCATATGTCGTATTGCGCGAAGGCCGCACAGGCGACCCGGACACCGCACACGCGCTGCAGGCTTATATAAAACAACACCTGGCGCCTTTCAAGTATCCTCGCACCATACATTTCATCGACGATCTGCCCAAAACCGCGACCGGAAAGATCCAGCGCTTCCGCTTGAGGCAACTGAATAAATAGCACCATGAAACAAGAATCTTCCAGCCTTCAGCCCAACCTTGTCCCTGTACACGCCCTTGGACGCGACCTGCTCATCGAATGCCAATGGTTGGGTTTGGACAGGGCCGGCAAGGACTTGGTGGTTTTCCTGCATGAAGGTCTGGGCTCGGCGTCGATGTGGAAAGACTGGCCTGAACAAGTGTGTGATGCCCTGGACTGCCGCGGCCTGGTTTTCTCGCGCTATGGATATGGGCTGAGCACACCACGCCCTCATGATGAAAAGTGGCCGGTCAGCTTCATGCACACGCAGGCGCAGGACGTCTTGCCGGCCTTGTTCGAAGCACTGGCACTGGAGCACGAACGCCCCATTCTGTTCGGGCACAGCGACGGAGGCTCTATCGCATTATTGTATGCCGCGATGTATCCCGGGCGGGTCAAGGCGATAGCCGTGGCTGCCCCGCACATTTTCGTTGAAGACGTCACCATATCCAATATCGAGAACGCACGCGAGGCCTACCTGAACACCGACCTGCCGCGCAAACTGGGGCGATATCACCAGGATCCGGATTCTGCATTCTGGGGCTGGAACGATATCTGGCTGAATCCTGATTTCCGAGCCTGGTCGATCCGGGAATACCTGGGCAAGGTCCGGTGTCCCGTGCTTGCCATTCAGGGTGAGGACGACGAGTACGGATCGCTGGAACAGATCTTCGGCATACAGGCCGTCGCAACCCAGACCGAATTGTGTATTCTTCCTCGCTGCGGCCATTCTCCGCATCGCGATCAACCAACCGCCGTGATTCAGGCCTTGACGACGTTTGTCGCACACCTGGACTCCTGCATCAACTGAATCACCGTTCACTCGCGCAACGCGCACCATGCTGTAATTTATATAAAAACCAAGGAGCAGACATATGAAACAAGTATTGACCGGCACCGCCCTGGCTGCAGTGCTCGCTTTCGGATCCGGCAATGCGCTGGCCAGTGTCAAGGTGGGCTTCATGCTTCCTTATAGCGGCACCTACGCCGCCCTGGGCCAGGCCATCGAAAACGGTTTCAAGCTTTACGTGCAGGAACAAGGCGGCAAGCTTGCTGGCCAGGACCTCGAATACTTCCAGGTCGATGACGAATCCAATCCGTCCAAGGCGCCCGATAATGCCAACCGCCTGATCAAGCGCGACCAGGTCGATATTCTGGTCGGAACCGTGCACTCCGGCGTCGCCATGGCCCTGGCAAAGGCCGCCAAAGACTCCGATACCACGCTCATCATTCCGAATGCCGGCGCCGATACGATTACCGGCCCCCTCTGCAGCAAGAATATTTTCCGGACCTCGTTCTCCAACTGGCAACCGTCCTACGCCATGGGTCCGGTGGCTGTCGAAAAAGGCTACAAGACCGCCGTCACCATCACATGGAATTACGCGGCCGGTAAGGAAGCCATTGCGGGATTCAAGGAATCGTTCGAGAAACAGGGCGGCAAGGTAATCAAGGAATTGACCCTGCCCTTCCCCAACGTAGAGTTCCAGCCTTTGCTCACTGAAGTCGCTTCGCTCAAGCCGGACGCGGTCTTCACGTTTTTTGCCGGCGGCGGAGCAGTGAAATTCGTTCAGGACTATGCCGCCTCGGGCCTGGGCAAGTCGGTGGCCTTGCTCAGCAGCGGGTTCATGACCGACGGCACATTGAAGGCGCAGGGCGAAGCTGCCCAGGGCCTGTTCACCACCCTGCATTATGCAGACGGCCTGAACACGCCGCGTGACAATGCCTTCCGGGCCAACTACTCCAAGTCCTATCCCGCCATGCAACCCGATGTCTATGCGGTCCAGGGCTATGATGCCGCCCAGTTGCTGGGTGCCGGACTGAAAGCCGTCAATGGCGATGTATCGAAAAAAGAAGATATGCGCAGCGCCATGAGCGCCGCCACCATCGATAGCCCGCGCGGGCCGTTCACCCTATCCAAGGCAGGCAATCCTATCCAGGACATCTACCTGCGCCAGGTCAAGGGTGAACAAAACCTGAGCCAGGGCGTGGCCATCAAGGCGCTGGCCGACCCGGCTCGGGGCTGCCGCCTGTAATCGCAGTACCAAGGAGCTTTTGTGGACCCCGCCATCTTTCTGATCCAGTGCCTGAATGCGGTGCAATATGGGCTTTTGTTGTTTCTTGTTGCCAGCGGCCTGACACTGATCTTTGGCATCATGGGCATCATCAATCTTGCCCATGGCAGCTTTTATATGGTCGGGGCCTACATGGCCTTTGCCCTGGAACCGCTCATAGCCCAGCATCTGGGTGGCGGCTTCCTTGTTACTGTCCTGTTCTGCGTGATCGCCGCGGCCATTCTGGGCTACTTACTCGAGTGGGCGTTCTTCAGCTTCCTGTATTACCGGGATCACTTGCAACAGGTCCTGATGACCTATGGCCTGATCCTGGTTTTCGAAGAGCTGCGCAGCATAGCCGTGGGCAATGACGTCCATGGCGTGCCCGTGCCTTCCTGGCTGTCAGGCTCCATCGCCCTTGGCGATGTCATGACCTACCCGCTATACCGGCTCTTCATATCGGCCGTCTGTTTACTGGTGGCCGGCCTGCTCTACTGGGTCCTGACGCATACGCGCCTGGGCATGATGATACGGGCAGGGGCCAGTAACCGGGAAATGATCAGCTCGCTGGGCATAGACATCAACGGTCTGTACCGTATCGTATTCGCCATCGGCGTCGCCTTGGCGGCACTTGCGGGCGCCATCGCCGCGCCTGTTTCATCTGTATACCCCGGGATGGGAAACAGCGTTCTTATCATCTGCTTCGTGGTCGTGGTGATCGGCGGAATCGGCTCCATCAAAGGCGCTTTTCTTGCCGCCATGCTGGTAGGTTTTGTCGACACGTTCGGACAGGTATTCTTCCCGGGCATCGCCGGAGTCCTGGTTTATGTCCTGATGGCCGCCATTCTTCTGTTCAAGCCCGAAGGGCTCTTCCGACAAGGCTGATTCATGTTTACTTTACGCGCCTTGTTCATCGTCGCCCTGCTGGTGGTGGTTGGTGTATTGCCGCTGGTGCTTGGCGACTACTACATCAGCCTCGCCATCAAGATCATGATCTTCGCGATCTTCGCACTGAGCCTGCAATTGCTGGTGGGCGGCGTCGGCTTGGTCAGCCTGGGCCATGCGGCCTTCTTTGGCATTGCGGCCTATGCGACGACACTGTTTTCACCTGAGTCGGGGCCGGGCAATTTGTTCATCCTGTTGCCGGCCGCCATGCTGTGCGCACTGGTCTACGCCCTGGTAACCGGAGCGCTCGCCCTGCGAACCAAGGGTGTGTATTTCATCATGGTGACACTGGCCTTCTCGCAAATGGCTTACTACGTCTTTCATGACACCGACATCGGCGGAGGCAGCGACGGTATCTATCTGTACTTCCGTCCTGAGCTGCGCCTGGGGGACATGCTGCTCCTGAATATCGACAGTCCTTACAGCTTCTATTTGTTCACCCTTGGCTGCCTGTTGGTCAGCTGGATTTTCCTCGCCGTATTGATGCGCTCGCGATTCGGTGCGGCACTGGCAGGTATCCGTGTCAATGAGCAGCGCATGCGCAGCGCGGGTTACTCAACCTTCAACTACAAACTGGTTGCGTACGCGCTGGCCGGCGCCATGGCCGGAATCAGCGGACTGCTCTATGCGGCCAAAGACGGTTTCGTGAATCCGGAACTGTTGGCGTGGGAACAGTCGGGCCTGGTATTGCTCATGGTCATCCTGGGAGGCAGCACCCGATTGTGGGGAGCCGTGCTAGGCGCCGCCGGACTGACACTGCTTCAAGAGGCCTTTCAGTCGCAGGCGCTATTCGGCGATTGGTCCAGCCATTGGCATCTTACTTTCGGCCTGAGCATTATTGCCTTGGTTGCGCTGATGCCCAACGGTCTCATCGGTATCTCGGCCCAGTGGCGCGGCAAGCGCGCCGCCGCCCGACCGGCCCCATCGCAAGGATAGTCCATGCCAGAAATTTTATTGTCCGCGAAAAACATCACCCGCCGCTTCCAGGGCCTGGTCGCCATCGATGACGTGTCACTAAACCTGGCGCGAGGCACCGTACACGCCGTGATCGGTACGAACGGCGCCGGCAAGTCGACCCTGGTCAGTGTGCTGGCCGGCGAACTTGCACCCAATGAGGGCGCCATATTCCTGCATCACCAAGAGGTGACTTCATGGTCGCAGCCACGCCGGGCCAGGGCCGGGCTGGGCCGCAGTTATCAGCGCACGACCATTTTCCCTTCCCTGACCGTGCACGAGAACTGCCGCATTGCCGCGCAAGCCAATCGCCAGCAGTTCTGGAACTGGACGACTCCTGCCCGCAACTGCCGCTACAGCAACGACGCGGCAGACCAGGCCATACAAATGGCAGGACTGGAGTCCGACCGCGCTCATACGGCGGGCATGCTGTCGCACGGACGCAAGCGACAGCTTGAGATTGCAATGAGTCTTGCCACGCACCCCCAGGTGTTGCTGCTCGATGAGCCTCTGGCAGGCATGGGACCTGAAGAGACCGAAAGGATGCTTGCGCTACTGGCATCGCTCAAGTACGAGCACGCCATCTTGCTGGTCGAGCATGACATGGACGCGGTATTCAAGGTCGCCGACGAAATCACCGTAATGGTCAATGGCCGTATCATCGCGCAAGGCGAACCGCAGGCGATACGACGCAATCCGGGCGTGCAGACTGCCTATCTGGGGGAGGAGGAATGAAGCCATTCATTCAGGCGCGCTCGCTGCATGCGCATTATGGCGAGAGCCATGTCCTACAGGGCGTCAGCCTGGATATCGGATCGGGTGAATCCATAGGGCTGCTGGGCAGGAACGGTATGGGAAAAAGTACGCTCATACGAACCATCATGGGCCATGTTCCTGCAAGCAGCGGCGCTGTCACCATACGCGGCAAGGACTGCACGCGGGCCGCGCCGCACCAGGTTGCAAGGCTGGGTGTTGCCTACGTGCCCGAAGGACGTGGAATCTTTCCCAACCTCAATGTACGGGAAAACCTGCAAGTGGCGGCGCGCCCTAGCTTCGAAGGCCGTAGCGATTGGACCTACCACCGTGTACTGCAGACTTTTCCCCGTCTTGCCGAGCGCCTGGAACATGGCGGACAGCAACTGTCCGGAGGCGAGCAACAAATGCTCGCCATAGGACGGGCGCTGATGACCAACCCCGACGTCCTCATCCTGGACGAGGCCACCGAAGGCCTTGCACCGCTCATCATTGCGGAGATCTGGCGCATCATCGCTTCCGTACGCACAACGGGCATGTCCACGCTGATCGTGGACCGCAATTATCGAAAGGTGCTGGCACACACCGACCGATGCGTTGTCATGGAGAAAGGCTGCCTGGTCGAAAATCAGCCCAGTGTGGAACTGGCTGGCCAACCCGACCTGCTCATGCGCTATCTCGGCGTATAGGAAATAAGCAAAGCCGTGTACCGTCAGGAAAAAGCCGCCGCCGCGCGTCCGATACGATCGTTGACGGCCTGCCATTGCGCATTGCGTGGCGGCTGCTCGAACAGGATGCGCGCATACCCCTGGTCATCCAGGCGTCGTAGCAAGGCGTATAGTTCCCGCGCATAAGCATCCGGCTTATTGGCGCATACCAGCCAATCCACGTTTCCGCCGTTTGCCGCCGCGACCGGGACGTTGAAGACGACGGCCGCCACGCGGTGTATCGGATCTGCTGTGGCATCGACGGCCCGCAGCAAGTCGTCCATGGCCAGAACCGACAAGGGCGTGCGCGGCGCGTAATGCGCCTTCAAAGAACCCGATACCTGCGGCGCCCCGACATCTGGGCGCGCCGGCGCAATGCCGAGAACGTCGGCAATCTGGGCTGCCGTCACATGGCCGGGCCGCAACAACACCGGACCTATGCCCTGGTCTATTCGCGATAGATCGACAATCGTGGATTCGATGCCAACCTGCGAGGGCCCTCCTTCCAGTATCATCAACGCCGCGGTGGACAACTCCGGAAACTCGGCCCGCACATGCGCGGCATGTGTGGGTGAAACCTGCCCGAACTTGTTGGCCGAGGGTGCGGCCACGCCCCCCTGACCGTTGGGCTTGAGGCTGGCGAACTGCCGCAACAAGGCCTGGGCCACGGGATGCGAGGGACAGCGCAACCCCACGCTCCCATGGCCGCCGCTGACCTCGGCGGGAATGTGTTGCGCTCGTGGCAGGATAAGCGTAAGCGGACCTGGCCAGAAAGCCTGCATCAAGGCGCGCGCCTCGGGCGGGATGGACGCGGCCCAATACGTGATATCGGCCTCGGGCGCCACGTGCACAATTACCGGGTGATTGGAGGGACGTCCTTTGGCCGCATAAATCCGCGCGATCGCCAATGGATTCTCGGCATCCGCGCCAAGGCCATAGACAGTTTCGGTGGGAAAGGCGACCAGGCGTCCTTCCATCAATCGCTGGGCCGCTTCTGCCAGCAAGGCGCTCATATCGGGCGACGAAACGTTCGCGGTCATGGCTGGAAAGGGATGTCCAGCGCCAGCGCAACCCGCGACGCAGCGCTTTCCGCTTCCGCGAGCGTGGCGCCCAGTACATTGACATGACCCATTTTCCGGCCGCGTCTCGCTTCGGATTTACCGTAAAGATGCAGCTTGGCGCCGGGCACGGCCAGCACGGCGACCCAGTCCGGTTCGCGCTTCAGGCCGGAGGCCCGATCAAACCAGACATTCCCGAGTATGTTGAGCATGACGACGGAACACAGGCTCGCGGTGTCGCCCAGCGGCATGCCGGCGGTGACACGCACCTGCTGCTCAAACTGGCTGCAGACGCTTGCGTTCATTGTGTAATGACCACTGTTATGGGGCCTTGGCGCAATTTCGTTGGCGATGAGGCGACCATCCTGCAACACGAAAAATTCCACACACATGACCCCGACATACCGCAGCCCCTCTGCGATTGCCAGCGCCGCATTGGCGGCCTGGATTGCGATGGCTTGATCCGCCAGTTGGGCGTCGACGATGGAAACCGCCAATATGCCATCGCGATGCTCGTTACGGGCCGAAGGGTAGAAAACCGCCTGGCCGTCGGCAGCTCGTGCCATCACGACGGAGAGTTCGCTGGCCAATGGCAGCAGCGCTTCGAGTACACAGGCGACGCCGCCGAATGCCTGCAGCGCCTGACGCGCTTCTTCGCGCGTGTTGACCCGGGCCTGGCCCTTGCCATCGTAGCCCAGCCGGGCTGCTTTCAGTATGCCCGGGAACAAGTCTTCCGGCACGGCATCGATATCTTGCTGTGCATGAATGGCGGCATAAGGAGCGACCGGCACCCCGGTGCTTTCAATGAAGGCCTTTTCCCGGATACGATCCTGGACAATGGCGACAGAATGCGCACCGGGGCGCACCAGGGAGACCGATGCGAGGGTTTCGAGACTTTGCGCGGGTACATTCTCGAATTCGGTCGTGATCGCCTTGCAGCGTTCAGCCAATTGCCTGAGCCCGACCGGATCGTCATACGCGGCGCGAATGTGAAGGTCGGCGACGGCCCCAGCGGGGCTTTGCGCATCCGGATCCAGCACAGCGACTTTGTAGCCCAGGCTTTGCGCGGCATGGCAGTACATGCGCCCCAATTGCCCTCCTCCGATCATGCCCAGCCAGTCGCCCGGTGGAATCGGGAGGGGAATAGAGGCTTCATTCATGGAAACAACCTGTCAGCGGTAAAAAGTAGTGTCAACGTACGTCGGGAAAAAACAAGCGCTACATCACTACATGAGGGGGAACCACCATGTCGCGTGCCGCCTCGGTTTGGCGATTGCGATAGGCAATGAGCTTCTGCAGCAATTCGGAATTGGTCGTCGCCATGCACGCAACGACATGCAGGGCGGCATTGGCGGCGCCAGCTTCGCCTATGGCAAACGTGGCGACCGGCACGCCTTTGGGCATCTGGACAATGGACAACAACGAGTCTTCGCCACGCAAGTATTTGGAAGGTATCGGCACGCCGAATACGGGAACGGGTGTCAGGGCAGCCATCATGCCCGGCAAATGAGCCGCGCCCCCTGCACCGGCAATAATGGCGCGCAGCCCGCGATCGACGGCCTGCGTCCCATATTCCGCCATGTCATGGGGCATACGGTGTGCTGAAACGACTTTCATTTCGTGGGGAATGCCGAATTCTTCAAGCACCGCAACAGCATTCTTCATGACATCCCAGTCGCTGGCGGAACCCATGATGATGCCGACAAGAGGGGTGCCGGCAGTACTGGTTTCAGTAAATAGAGTCATAGCGGCTCACCTATAAGAAAGGTCGCAAATTGGGCGGAGCAAGAAGATATTCTACCGTGCCCGTCATGACACGCCCTTCAAGCCGTGAGACGCGTGAGGGCTTCGCGGTATTTGTCAGCCGTCTTCTCAAGGACCTCGGCGGGCAGACGTGGTGCCGGAGGCGTCTTGTCCCAAACCTGCGTTTCCAGCCAATCGCGCACGAACTGCTTATCGAACGACGGCGGACTGATTCCCTCGGCGTAACCCGAAGCGGGCCAGAAACGCGAAGAGTCGGGTGTCAGCACCTCGTCCATCAGGTGCAGGCGACCGTCGTCATCGAGGCCGAATTCGAACTTGGTGTCCGCAATGATAATCCCCTTGCTCAGGGCAAAAGCGGCAGCCTCGGAATACAAGCGCAGCGTGACCGCACGGATTTCCTCGGCCAGGTCTTTGCCCAGCAGATTCACCACGTAATCGAAATCCACGTTTTCGTCATGAGAACCAAACTCGGCCTTGGCCGCCGGTGTAAAAATGGGCTCGGGCAGCTTGGCTGCCTGCCGCAGGCCGGCGGGCAGGCTTATGCCGCATACTTTGCCGGTGGCCCGATAGTCGTTCCATCCCGAACCGATAAGGTAGCCGCGGGCTACGGCCTCTACCATGATGGGCTGCAAACGCTTGACCACCATGGCACGGCCGGCTACCTGGTCTCGCTCGTCTGCCGCCACGACATCTTCGGGCGCGATACCTGTGGAATGATTGGGTAGAACGTGAGCCAGCTTCTTCAGCCAGAACTCGGTGAGCTCGGTAAGCACTTGGCCTTTGCCCGGTATCGGATCATCAAGGATGACATCGAAGGCCGATATGCGATCGGATGCCACGATGAGTAGCTTGTCATCCCCCACTGCATACATATCGCGCACTTTACCGCGCGCCAGCAAAGGGAGCGACTTGATAGTTGATTGATGTAGAGCCTGTACCACGAAGTATCCTTGAAATAGAACGTCCTGCCGGATCAGTCCGGACAGGACGGGAATCAAAACAAAGCCAGGAGCATTTACTTGACGACTTGGGCGAGTTCTCCGGCCGCGTAGCGCTTGGCCATCTCAGTCAACGGTATAGGCTTGATCTTGCTTGCATTGCCGGCTGTGCCGAACTGTTCGTAGCGCTGCTTGCACACGTCTTTGGCGGCCTGCCGTGCGGGCTTGAGGTATTCACGCGGATCGAACTTGGATGGATTTTCACCCAGGAAACGACGGATGGCGCCCGTCATGGCCAGGCGAATATCGGTGTCGATATTGATCTTGCGGACACCGAACTTGATGGCTTCCTGGATTTCTTCGACCGGGACGCCGTAGGTTTCCTTCATGTCGCCGCCGAATTCGCGGATTTCGGCCAGGAGATCCTGCGGCACGCTGGAGCTGCCGTGCATCACCAGGTGGGTGTTCGGCAGGCGATGATGGATTTCCTTGATGCGCGAGATCGACAGGATGTCGCCTGTGGGCTTGCGGGTGAACTTGTAGGCGCCATGACTCGTTCCGATGGCGATGGCAAGCGCGTCGAGTTGCGTCTGGCGTACGAAATCGGCGGCCTGCTCCGGATCGGTAAGCAGTTGCTCCATGGTGAGCTTGCCGTCGGCGCCGTGACCGTCTTCCTTGTCACCCTGCATGGTTTCCAGCGAACCGAGGCAACCGAGCTCGCCTTCGACGGTAACCCCAACCTTGTGCGCCATTTCGACCACGCGACGCGTGACATCGAGATTGTGCTCATACTCGGCGATGGTCTTGCCGTCTTCCTTGAGCGAGCCGTCCATCATCACGCTGGAGAATCCCAGGTCGATGGCGCCCTGACAAACAGCGGGCGACTGACCGTGATCCTGATGCATGACGACCGGGATATTGGGGTAGCTTTCTACCGCCGCCTGGATGAGATACTTGAGAAAGCCTTCGCCGGCGTACTTGCGCGCACCTGCCGACGCTTGCATGATGACCGGGCTGTTGGTCTCGGACGCCGCTTCCATGATGGCCTGAACTTGCTCCAGGTTGTTGACATTGAAAGCTGGGATACCGTAGCCGTTTTCGGCAGCATGATCGAGCAACTGACGCATGGAAACTAGAGCCATGGCAAGACCTCCTGATAGCAGATTGAATAGGAATAGACTCGATTTTACGAGGGAATGAGATTAATTGCTGATGAGCATCACCGTATTGCCGACTTAGGACGAAAGGCGGCAACGCGATCCCGGTGCGTTTCGACATAAGGTCCACCGATAAGGTCGATACAGTAGGGAACTGCCGCGAAAACGCCGGAAACCACCACTTTGCCTTCCGCGTCCTTCAAGCCTTCCAGCGTTTCCCGGATGGCCTTGGGCTGCCCGGGAAGGTTTATGATCAGCGCGGCATGGTCGGACGTCTCGCGAATGACGGCAACCTGGCGGGAAAGTATCGCCGTCGGCACAAATTTCAGGCTGACCTGACGCATCTGTTCGCCAAAGCCGGGCATTTCGCGCGTTGCCACGGCGAGCGTCGCTTCCGGTGTTACGTCTCGACGGGCCGGACCCGTGCCGCCCGTGGTCAGCACCAGATCGCAGCCCAGCACATCTACCAGTTCGATGAGCGTGGCCGATATTTGCTGGCGGTCGTCGGGAATTAGGCGTGCGACAAACTGCGGGGGCCGCGTCACGGTTTGCTCAAGCCAACCCTGAAGCGCAGGGATACCCTGGTCTTCGTAGGTGCCGCTGGAAGCCCGGTCGGAAATCGAGACCAGTCCTACCAACAACTCGTCGGGGTGGGTGCGGACCAGCCGCGAGGATGCCGTCATGAACATCTCCTGGTGGCTACTGCGGAATCAGTTCTGGGCACGTTCTTCCAGGATGGCAACCGCCGGCAGCGTCTTGCCTTCCAGGAATTCCAGGAAAGCCCCACCACCCGTCGAGATATAGCCGATTTCTTCGCCTATGTGATATTTGGCAATCGCAGCCAGCGTATCGCCACCTCCGGCGATGGAAAACCCTTCCGTATCGGCAATGGCCTGCGCAATTACCTTGGTGCCATTCGCAAATGCGTCGAACTCAAACACGCCTACAGGGCCGTTCCAGACGATGGTGCCGGCTTGGGCCAGGATGCCTGCCAATTGCTCCGCCGTCTGCGGACCGATATCCAGGATCAGGTCATCGTCGGCGACGTCGTGCGCCGCCTTGACCGTTGCCTGTGCGTCGGCCCCAAACGTCTTGGCGCACACCACATCCACAGGGATAGGCACGGCAGCACCCCGCTCTTTCATTGTCTCGATCACCGCACGGGCCTGGTCCACCTGGTCCGGCTCGGCCAGCGACTTGCCGATGGCGTAGCCCGCCGCAAGCATGAAGGTATTGGCAATACCGCCGCCCACGACCAGTTGATCGACCTTGTTGGCCAAAGCCAGCAATATGGAGAGCTTGGTCGACACTTTTGAACCGCCCACGATGGCCACGAGCGGCCGCTTGGGGTCTTTCAATGCACGGCCCAGGGCCAGCAGCTCGGCTTCCAGCAAAGGGCCAGCACAAGCGATGGGGGCATACTTTGCAATCCCGTGCGTCGTGGCCTCGGCACGATGGGCGGTGCCGAAAGCATCGTTTACATACACATCGCACAGGGCCGCCATCTTGCGGGAGAGTTGTTCGTCATTTTTCTTTTCGCCCACATTGCAGCGGCAGTTCTCCAGCATGACGACCTGCCCCGGGCTGACCGTAACGCCATCGACCCAGTCAGAGACAAGCGTGACCGGCGCGCCCAGCATTGCGGAAAGCCGAATTGCCACCGGCGCCAGCGTATCGGCATCGGTGACCGTGCCTTCGGTAGGCCGCCCCAGGTGAGACGTGACCATGACCGCAGCACCCGAATCGAGCGCCAGCCGTATGGCGGGCACTGAGGCCCGGATACGGGTGTCTTCAGTAATTTCGCCATCGGCGATCGGGACGTTCAAGTCAGAGCGTATAAACACGCGCTTGCCGGCAAGCGCGTTGGCTTTCGCCAAAGCAGTCAGTGTGGTAATGGTCATGTTGTTATCTCCGGCCAATAGGCGGACGTGTCAAGGGCGGGTCGCCCCGCCCTTGTTCTGACAAAGAATGAATTACTTGGCCGACATCAGCGCGACCGTGGTATCGAGCATGCGATTGGAGAAACCCCATTCGTTGTCGTACCAGGAAGACACCTTGACCAGGGAACCGGACACCTTGGTCAGGCCCGCGTCCACCGTGCTGGAGGCCGGATTATGGTTGTAGTCGACCGAGACGAGCGGTTCGTCGTTGTATTCGAGAATACCCTTCAGCGGACCTTCATCGGCAGCCGCCTTCAGGATGGCGTTGACTTCGTCGACCGTCGTCGAGCGCGCCGAAACAAAAGACAGGTCGACGATCGATACGTTGATGGTTGGTACGCGTATGGCGTAGCCGTCGAGCTTGCCATTGAGTTCTGGCAGAACCAGGCCAACGGCGGATGCCGCGCCGGTCTTGGTCGGGATCATGCTTTGCGTGGCCGAACGTGCGCGGCGCAGGTCTTCGTGATAAACGTCAGTAAGAACCTGGTCGTTCGTGTACGAGTGGATGGTCGTCATCAGGCCATTGACCAGCCCAAGCTTGTCGTGCAGCGGCTTGACTAGCGGTGCCAGGCAGTTGGTCGTGCATGAAGCGTTTGAGATAACGGTATCACTGGCTTTCAGGACATTGTGATTAACGCCATACACGATGGTGGCATCGACGTCTTTGCCGCCCGGCGCGGAAATAATCACTTTTTTGGCGCCGCCCCTGATGTGGGCGCTGGCCTTTTCCTTGCTGGTGAAGAAACCGGTGCATTCGAGCACGACGTCGACCTTGAGATCGCCCCACGGCAAAGCTGATGGATCGCGATTGGCCAGTACGCGGATCTTGTCGCCATTGACCACCATGTAATCGCCGTCGACCGCCACCGTACCGGGAAATTTCCCGTGAGCAGTATCGAAGCGCGTAAGGTGCACGTTGGTCTTCGGGTCGCCCAGATCGTTGATCGCCACGATTTCTATATCGTGTTTCTTGCCATCTTCGTAGTGCGCACGCAAGATATTGCGTCCGATGCGGCCATAACCGTTAATTGCAACACGAATCGTCATTGTTACTCTCCTGTTTTATAAAACTTGCTCGACGGCCTCGGCCACCCGGTCGACGGTCAGTCCGAAGTGCTTGAACAGCACGCCTGCGGGAGCCGATTCGCCGTAAGTGTCGATGCCGACAACCCCGCCGCTCAGGCCCACATATTTGTACCAGCCAGATGTGACGCCGGCTTCGACCGCCACGCGCGGCCAGCCGGAGGGCAGCACCGAATCGCGCCATTCTGCGTCCTGTGTGTCGAAGACATTGGAACACGGCATGGACACCACCCGCACGGCAATGCCCTTGGCGGCAAGCTTCTGTTGTGCGCCCAATGCGAGCTCGACTTCGGAGCCCGTGGCGATGATGATGGCCTGGGGGTTTTCGGCATCACGCAATACGTAGCCGCCGCGGCTGATACCTGCGATGGCCGCAGCGTCGCGAGGCACGAAAGGAAGGTTTTGGCGCGACAACAACAAGGCACTGGGGCCGCCGTCACGGACTGTCATGCCTACGCTGGCCGGGCGCTGGATGGCGCAAGCCCAGGCAACAGCGGTTTCCGTCGTGTCGCAGGGCCGCCATACGTGCAGATTGGGGATCAGGCGCAGACTGGCGGCATGTTCGACAGATTGGTGGGTAGGGCCGTCTTCGCCCAGACCGATGGAGTCGTGTGTAAAGACGTGCACCACGCGCTGCTTCATCAGTGCGGCCATGCGCAAGGCATTGCGGGAATAATCCGAAAACGTGAGGAACGTGCCTCCGAATGGCAGGTACCCACCATGCAGGGCAATGCCGTTCATGATTGCCGCCATGCCGAATTCGCGCACGCCGTAGTTGATATGACGTCCGAAACGCAAGTGCCCCTGCCCGGCACGCACCGGCGAGACGCCCTTCCAGTCGGTGAAGTTGGATCCGGTCAGGTCGGCCGAGCCGCCCAGGAATTCGGGCAGCAGTTCGGCAAGCGCCGCAATTGCAGACTGTGACGCCTTGCGGCTGGCCACGGTTTCGGCCTTTTGGTTGGTGGCTTCGACGAATTGCTGCGCGCGTTGGGGAAAGTCGGCCGGTAATTCGCTGGCCAGGCGGCGCAGGAGTTCAGCGGCCTCGGTGGGAAATGCCTGCGCATAAGCGTCGAACCGGGTCTGCCATTCCGACTGCAACTGCCGCCCTCTTTTCTTCCCGTCCCACAGCGCGTAGATTTCGGCCGGAACATGGAATGGCGGGTGCGGCCAGTCCAACGCCGCGCGGGTGGCCTGGATTTCCTCCGCGCCCAGTGGGGCGCCATGCACTTTCTCGGTGCCGGCGGCATTGGGAGCGCCCTTGCCAATGATCGTGCGACAGCAAATCAGCGTGGGGCCGCTGCCTTGCGCGGCAAATTGCTTGGCCTGGACGATCGCCGCATCGACGGCGCTGGCACTATGCCCATCAACACCCCGTATGACGTTCCAGCCGTAGCTTTCGAAACGCCCGGGTGTATCGTCGCCAAACCAGTTCTCCACTGGCCCGTCGATGGATATGCCATTGTCGTCGTAGAACACGATGAGCTTGGACAGTTTGAGCGTTCCGGCCAAGGAAGACGCTTCGTGCGATATGCCTTCCATGAGGCAACCGTCACCGACGAACGCGTACGTGTAGTGATCGACAATCGAATGATGCTCACGATTGAATTCCTGGGCCAGCAACGCTTCGGCCAGCGCCATGCCTACCGCGTTCGTCAAGCCCTGCCCCAGAGGTCCGGTGGTGGTTTCTATGCCTGCGGTAATACCGACTTCCGGATGCCCGGGTGTGCGAGAGTGCAACTGCCGGAAGTTCCGAAGTTCGTCGATCGGCAAATCGTAGCCGGTGAGATGCAATAACGAATAGAGGAGCATGGAACCATGTCCGTTGGACAATACGAACCGGTCCCGATCGACCCAAGCCGGATCAGCGGGATTGTGCCGCAAGTGGCGTGTCCACAAGGTTTCGGCAATATCGGCCATTCCCATGGGGGCTCCAGGATGACCTGAATTGGCTTGTTGTACCGCATCCATCGACAATGCACGAATAGCATTTGCCATGGAGGAAACTTGGGCTGGGGTATGGCTCATTCAAAACTCGCTAAAGACGACAAACCCGCAAAAGGCCTGGCGCCATCGATAAGGTTTACGAAGCGACCGATTTTAACACCCGGGAAATATACTGCCCGAACGCTGCTCAGGCGCACAATGGCGTTACCTTGCAATCGGACAGTATCATTCCACTCCTCACCACAGTCCGGTATTCGTCTTATGGCCATTCCCCGATTTTTCTGCCCTGTCGTACTGACTCCCAATACGACCATCAAGCTTGCGCCAGACTTGGCCCATCATGCCATAAGAGTGCTGCGCTTGAAATCCGACTCGAACATCGTGCTGTTCAACGGGCTCGGGGGCCAGTACCCGGCAAGGCTGCGTATCGAAGGAAAAAATGGCTTTGCCGTCCTGGGCGAACATGATCCGATTGAGACCGAACTCGGCGGCGACATCACGCTGGTGCAAGGCATACCGGCCGGCGACAAAATGGACTGGATCATCGAGAAGTCAGTGGAACTCGGAGCCCGGCGTCTCGTCCCGGTTACCGCCCAGCGCAGCGTGCTGCAACTCACAGGTGAACGATTGCACAAGCGCATGCAACATTGGACGCGGGTGGCACAGGCGGCCAGCGAACAATGCGGGCGCAATCGCCTGATGGAAATTACAGATCCCATGGCATTGGGCGATTTCCTTGAGCGGGGCCGCGATGATGATGGCGATATGCTGTTCTGCCATCCTGCAAGTCCGCATACGCTGGCCCAGGCCTTGGCGCCAGGACAGGACCGCCTGGCGCTGCTAGTGGGACCTGAAGGTGGGTGGTCCAGTGATGAGCAGGCCTTGGTCGAACGTCACGGCCTGATCCCTATCAGTTTCGGCACGCGCGTGCTGCGTACCGAAACCGCCGGATTGGCGCTGATCGCCGCCGTCAGCGCCCTGCGCGGGTGGAATTGACGGGCCTGTTATTCCGGTGCCCGCGAACCCGAATAAGGTTCCGGCGCAATCCCCGGCTCGGGGTCTTTGTGCTTGCCGGCATGCTCGATGAAATACGCAAAACACCGATCGTTATTTGATGCGAAACTCGCGACGTCGGCGCAGACACCTTGTATTGCCTTCGAATCGTCGGCAAGTGCGGGGTCGCCCGAGTGCAGATTGTGAAACCACAAGAAAAGGCCTGTCTTCTGGTCTAGAACCGTGTCACACAGGCAGTCGTAAAGCGCATCGAGATTACCACCGAAGAATTCCGGAAAATCCACCGCTTTAACCACCGCGCGCAGGACCGCCGAACGACTTCTTGCGCGGTCACAGTTGACCACAAACGCTGTCAGGCCCACCCCATTGGCCGCAGCAATGACTTCGTCGCTGGAGACGGCGGAAACGTCAATCAGCCCGCCTTTTTGCAATTTTTTTTGCAATGATTGCGCTGGATTCATTCTGGCGCCTCCTTGAAAAACGCTTTTACTTCTTCAACACGGCTCATGCTATCGGCTCGTCCCAATTGGATGAGCGCCTTGGTATAGCTGGCCTCGAACAACAAATACGAGATTAATGCGCCGTCAGTCGCTTTCCGGGAGTTAGACGATACACCGATAACTCGAAACAGGGCGCGGGCGGCTTTCGGCATCTGGTCCAGATGAGCAAGAGCCATCTGATCCAGCGAGCGGCTCGGTGTAATCGAAAACGTACTGACCCGGCGCAGTGACTGGCTTTTTAATGCATTTGGCGGTAAGTGCGCAAGCAAGCCATTGATCCGCTCCATACGCTCGACATCCATCGAAATACTGTCTAGAAAAATATTGGACAAAGCGTGCCCGCCAATTTGCGCCAGTGTAGGGTATTTAGTGTCCACCGTTTGCGTTTCGGGGTGGACTTCGTCTTTGTAACCCGTGCCTATCACGAAAATTTTCCGGGCGCCAAGGTGTATGGCAGGGCTCATCGGCGCCAGTTGCCGCATGGAACCATCGCCACACCACGCCGTCAGACCATGCACCAGCATGGCGCGTGCTGGGAAAACGAAGGGTATGGAACTGGATGCCAGCAAATGATCCACGCCTATGGTGCTGGGCACGGCACGACGCAATGAACGTTTCCAGGGCCTTATGGTGTTGTTCGCCTGATAGAACGTTAGGTGCTCGCCGCTAGTGTAGGCGGTAGCGGTTATCGCCAATGCATCCAGGCAGTCGTTCGACAGATTGTTCTTCAGTCGCTCGAAATCCAGCGTCGCCGACAACAAATCGCCGAGGGGCCGATTATCGAGCAGCGATTGGGGCTGGCGATTTCGCAGGCTGGGCACAAGCCACCCGAGGGCCAGGACGACCAACCACAGGGCACCCGTGCGCAGCAGGCCCGGCGCATCGGCACGATAAACCATGCCGGTATGCAGGCCGCTCCATAAATTGCGCAGCCGTTCCATGCCGGTATGAGGCTCGTCGGCAAAGCAGGCCATCGCGGCAGCGTTGATGGCTCCCGCCGAGGAACCGCAGATGATCGCAAACGGATTGGCGAAATCAGGCGCACGCCCGGGGTCGAGTATGTCCATGATTCCCGACAACACCCCGACCTGATATGCCGCCCGGGCCCCGCCGCCTGTCAGGATCAACCCGACAGGCGCAGTACCGCCGGTCCGCAACGGCTCAGGTGAGTCTTGCGGTATTTGCATCGACCACAGTGAGTGCCGCCATATTCACAATACGACGCACCGTGGAACTGGACGTCAGGATGTGAACGGGTGCATTGGCGCCCAGCAGGAACGGGCCCACCGCCACATTGCCTCCGGCGGCCGTTTTGAGCAGGTTGTAGGCGATGTTGCCGGAATCCACATTCGGGAATATCAGGAGATTGGCCTCGCCCTGCAGCGTGGTCAACGGCATGATGCGCTTGCGCAGGGCTTCGTCGAGCGCGCAGTCGCCATGCATTTCGCCATCAATTTCGAGACCGGGTTCGCGTTCACGGACCATGGCTAATGCGGCCTGCATTTTCGCCCCGGATGAGGAACTGCCCGTTCCGAAGTTTGAACGGGAGAGCAGCGCAACCTTGGGCTCGATGTTCAGGCGGCGCATCTCGGCGGCAGCGGCAATGGTGATCTCGGCGATCTGTTCGGCATCGGGATTATCGTTGACGTGGGTATCCGCCATGGCCAGGGTATGTTCGGCCAGCAGCACAATATTCATTGCCGCGTAGGTTTTGGCGCCAGGAGCCTTGCCGATGACTTCATCGATGAACCGCAGATGGTCGGCATAAGCCCCCACCGTCCCGCAGACCATCCCATCCGCATCGCCCAAATGAACCATCATGACACCGATGAGCGTCAGTCGGCGGCGCATTTCCACGCGCGCCATTTCCTTGCTGATACCGCGGCGGCACATGAGTTCCCAGTAAGTCGTCCAATAGCGATGGAAGCGCTCGTCGTAGTCTGGATTGGTGACTTCGACATCGTGGCCCAGACGCAGGCGCAGTCCGAATTTCTTGATGCGGTCGGCCAGCACGGAAGGCCGGCCCACAAGAATGGGCTTGGCCACTTTTTCATCGACGATGATCTGCACCGCCCGCAACACACGCTCGTCTTCGCCTTCGGTGAACACAATCCGTGACTTGCCGCCGTCGCGAACCAGCTTCTTGGCGTTCGAGAACAGCGGCTTCATGAAGGAGCCAGAACGGTAGACGAATTGCTGCAATTGTTCGGCATAACCTTCGAGATCGACGATGGGTCGCGTGGCAACGCCATCTTCCATGGCCGCCGCCGCCACCGCCACCGCGATGCGCACGATCAACCGGGGATCGAAGGGCTTGGGAATGAAATACTCGGGCCCAAAGGCAACGCCATAAGTACCATAGGCGGCGGCCACCACATCGTTCTGTTCTTCTTGCGCCAGCTTGCAGATGGCAATGACGGCGGCCTTTTCCATTCCCCTGGTGATTGTCGTGGCGCCGACATCAAGCGCACCCCGGAAAATATAGGGGAAACACAGGACGTTATTGACCTGGTTGGGGTAATCGGATCGACCGGTCGCCATGACCACGTCATCGCGCACGGCATGGGCATCTTCGGGAAGGATTTCAGGATTGGGATTGGCCAGCGCCAGAATCAGCGGCTTGGCCGCCATCTTCGCGACCATTTCGGACTTCAGCACGCCACCCGCGGACAAGCCCAGGAACACATCGGCGCCTTCGATGATGTCGGCCAGTTTGCGGGCCGGCGTGTCCTGTGCAAAGCGTTCTTTATCAGGGTCCATGAGTGTGGTGCGCCCCTTGTACACCACCCCTTCTATGTCGGAAACCCAGATATTTTCGATAGGCAAGCCAAGGTCGACCAGCAGGTCCAGACAGGCCAGCGCCGCAGCACCTGCGCCGGACACCGCAACCTTGATTTGCTTGATGTCTTTGCCCACCACCTCGAGGCCATTGATGAAGGCAGCCGATACACAGATGGCCGTCCCATGCTGGTCGTCGTGAAAGACAGGAATATTCATGCGTTCGCGCAGCTTGCGTTCGACGATGAAGCACTCCGGCGCCTTGATGTCTTCAAGGTTGATGCCGCCGAAAGTCGGCTCGAGCCCTGCGATGATATCGACAAGCTTGTGTGGATCCGTTTCGTTGATCTCGATGTCGAACACATCGATGCCGGCGAATTTCTTGAAGAGGACAGCCTTGCCCTCCATGACGGGCTTGGACGCCAGGGCGCCGATATTGCCCAGGCCCAGCACGGCGGTGCCATTCGTGATGACGCCGACGAGGTTGCCACGCGCCGTGTAGCGGAAGGCATTCCTGGGGTCGGACACGATTTCTTCGCAAGCGGCTGCGACGCCGGGTGAGTATGCCAACGCGAGGTCCCGCTGATTCGATAACTGCTTGGTTGGCGTTACCGATATTTTGCCGGGACGCCCGTGCTCATGGTATTCCAGAGCCGCTTTGCGAAAATTTTCTTCCATGATGCTGTCGATAGCCTAGAGTGAAACAGACAGTCATTCTAGCCCCAAGGTCACGTTTGCGACATGGCCTGCACAATAAAATAGCGTTACAACGATCGCCTACAGATCCTGGCCGGGATACGGGTAAAGATCGGCGGGGTCGAAAAGTGCCTTGATCCGGGTATCGAGGTCGGTGGCGCCCCGGTTGACATCCTCTTGTTCACGCGTCCTCAGTGCATAGCGCTGTGCGTATGGAGCGTCTACCTGCGGCCGTGCCAATCGCTCGTCCAGCACCACCCATTCCACCCACCCCAGGTCTCCACCATGACCCAGCAGCAGATGCGCCAGATTGACAGAATGACCAGTCGCCGGCAAAAGGGCATCAAGCCGGTAGCGCCCGGGCCAGCGAGCGGCCTGGCGACACGCCTGGGCGTCGGCGTGACCGGCAAGCTGAAACAGGCTGGACACCAATTGTTGGAGCCGCAATCCCGACAAGGGTTTCTGGTTGCGTTCGCCGAACGGCCCCAGACCGACGCTGCTTCCATCCGCCAGCAGCACGCTGGCATGCTCGACGCCGGACCGGCTGGTCTGACCCGAATCCCAATCACATAAATTACGGTCTGCGATCCAGGCCGCCACCGTAATGTGGCAAGGCAAGTCGGCGAACTGGCTCATGCCTGCAGCCTCGAGCTCGCCCAACAGACACCCGGGCTGCACAAACCACTTTGTGCTGCCCGGTTCCAACCTTTGACAGCCGGCCATGTCACGGCCCGGCTCGACCCACAGCACCGGCCGTTCGTCCAGTCTGGCCGCTTCCTGCAGGCCGTCCAGCGCCAGCACCACGCCATATTCCGCACACAGGGCCCTGGCATAGTGGACGTCGCTGCCGTGCTTTGGTACCAAGCGTGCGCTGCCCATGCCCTCGTGCTTGGCGAATTCGAAAACAGTGCCAGCCACCGCGTCGCGCAGCCGTCGGCAGAATGCCACCCATGGATCCTGGGAAACACGTCGGCCCGTAAGAAACGCGCGCCGGGAACGAGACTCCATCTTTTACTTCCTTAGAACAGTCATGAAATGATCACGCCATGTTGCGGGCGCTACAATCCAGCTATTTGCCAGAGATCCGCCTTATGCCCCGCCTTGCCAAGCGTACCGAACAAGTGATGCCATTCTACGCTGTGGAATTATTCAAACAGGCCAGCGCGCTGAACGCGCAAGGCCACGATATCATCAGTCTTGGAATAGGCGAGCCCGATTTCACCGCGCCGCCACAAGTTATCGAAACTCTGAATCGTGCATCGCAAGCCGGGCTAAGCGGCTACACATCCCCGGCGGGCATAGCACCCCTGCGCGTCGCCATCGCAGACTATTACAAACAGCATTTTGGCGCGGAAGTCGATGCGGAGCGAGTCATCGTGACCGCAGGTGCCTCGGGCGCCCTGCTGCTGGCGGCAATGGCCCTGATCAATCCGGGCGATGAGATCCTGATGCCAGATCCCTCGTACCCGGCCAATCAGAATTTCATCACAGGTGCAGGCGGCATCCCGCGATTGATCCCGTGCTCGGCGGAGCAACGGTTCCAGCTCGATGCGGCGGCTATCCGTGAACATTGGAGTCCCGCTACGCGCGGCGTCCTTATTGCGTCTCCCAGCAACCCCACCGGAACCACGATTGCAAGCGAAGACCTGAAAGCATTGATCGCCGAAGTCAGGGAACGCGGCGGCTTCATCATCATGGATGAGATTTATCTGGGCCTGTATTACGATGCCGTACCACAAAGCGCGCTTGCGCTTGACGACAATATTGTCATCATCAACAGCTTCTCCAAGTATTTTCACATGACAGGCTGGCGCCTGGGCTGGCTGATCGCTCCGCCACATATCGTACCGACCATTGAAAGGCTGGCTGCCAGCCTCGCAATATGCGCACCATCCCTGGCCCAGCACGCGGCAATCACCTGCTTCGAACCCGAAGTCATGCGCATCTATGAGAACCGGCGCTTATCTTTCAAGCAGCGGCGCGACTACCTGCTACCCGAACTGGAGCGGCTGGGCCTCCATGTGCCCGCCAAGCCCGACGGCGCATTCTATATTTATGCGGACATTCGCCAGCACAGTCATGACAGCGATGAGTTTTCGCGGCGCCTGTTGCATGAGGCCGGTGTAGCAGCCGTACCGGGACGCGATTTCGGTCCGGCCCACTCGTCCTACAGTATGCGGTTTTCGTACGCGACCGGGCTGGACCGTCTGCAAGAAGCCGTGCAGCGCATGGAACACTTCCTGGGCAGGTAGGGACCTAGTGCCCGACGGGTATGCCGGAGGCCAGTGCGATGCGGCGCCTTTCGGCCAGCACCTTGGCGCCATAACCACCATCGCTGGGACCCGTGGCGCCAACATAGCAGGCAAGCCCAGCCGTCACGGAGCCACGCCGCTTGATGCAGTCGCCCAGTATCTGGGCGCCCACCCGGATATTGGCGATGGGATTGAGTGCGGCAATGGTGCCCTCGTTGAACGCGTCGAATTTTTCCTTATGGACACTGGTCATTACCTGCATGAGACCCTGGGCACCAACGTGGCTTTCGGCGTAAGGGTTGTAGCGTGATTCGATCGCTATGACCGCCAGCAATAACTGGGGGTCCAGGCCGCTCTCGCGTCCCACCATGAATGCGGTATTGACCAAAGCGCCCGCGACACTGTGGGCGATTTTGTATTTCCTGGCAATATAGCTGCGCAAGGCCTGTGCCTGGGCCGATGTGACCCCGCTGATCGCCTGTCCAGCCACCGAGGCGCTCAGCGCCCTGCTGAAATTGGTCGGACTGCCCGATGCTGGATCGGCAGGCCTGGCCCTTGGCGGCTGGCCCGGCAACGGTACGGCGGACAGCGCAGGTTCCGGCACGACCGGTATGACAGCAGGTAATCCGGATGTTTCCTTATCGGTAAGCAAACCCTGCGCATCAAAGAAAAATGGATTGCGCGCGGAATCGAGCCTGGCAAAGAGATCGCCCTTGATGCCGTCCGGCCGCAATACAAACACCAAGGCCGCATGGATCTGGCGCGCTTGTTCGCGCATCGAGGGTACCGTTACCGTCAATGCCAGAGTCACCAACGCCGCAATGCCCAGGTAGACAGCACAGACGTGAGCGAGCTCGCCGAACTGATACAAGAGCCCACGGGCCGATCGGCTTACCAAATTGTCGGAACCCATGGCCGCCATTACGCCCCTTTCTATCGATTTACCAAAGTGGATGTTAACCTTAGCCTCGCGTATCAATGTAACCGGATTGGCAAACTCTGTGAAATATCGTGATCTAAGAGACTTCATCGCGCAGCTTGAACGCGCAGGCGAACTCAAGCGCCTGGCGGCTCCCGTTTCCACCGACCTTGAAATGACCGAGATCAGCGACCGCGTGCTGCGCGCAGGAGGACCAGCGCTGCTTTTCGAGCGTCCCATGCATAATGGCTCCCAAGCTGCCATCCCCGTATTGACAAACCTGTTCGGGACAACCAGGCGCGTGGCCTGGGGCATGGGCGCGGAAGATATAGCGGCACTGCGCCAAACCGGTGAATTGCTGGCGGCACTTCGCGAGCCGGAAGCGCCGCGCGGTCTGCGCGATGCCTTCGCCAAAGTGTCGATGCTTAAAGCCGCACTGTGGGATATGAGCCCCAAATCGGTAAAGGGGGCAGCATGCCAGGAAATCGTACTGGAAGGCAAGGACGTTGACCTGGGCAAGATCCCACTGCAGCGATGCTGGCCAGGCGACGTCGCCCCTCTGCTGACGTGGGGGCTGGTCGTTACGCGCGGCCCAAACGCCAAACGCCAGAATCTGGGCATCTATCGCCAGCAGCTCTTAGGCCGCAACAAACTGATCATGCGGTGGTTGTCACATCGCGGCGGCGCCCTGGACTTCAGGGACCACGCATTAAGCAATCCCGGTACGCCCTTCCCGATAGTCGTTGCCCTGGGTGCCGATCCCGCCACGATACTGGGTGCGGTGACCCCTGTTCCGGACAGTCTGTCGGAATACCAGTTTGCCGGGCTTCTACGCGGCTCGCGGACTGAGGTAACCAAGGCGATCGGAAGCAATTTGTCCGTACCCGCCTATGCGGAGATAGTCCTGGAAGGGCACATATTGCCTTCCTCTGACCCGCGCGCGGTAAAACCCACGGTGGAATCCGGCAATGCCGGCCCGCAAGACGCCAGCTATGAAATGGCGCTCGAAGGGCCCTATGGCGACCATACCGGGTACTACAACGAGAAAGACTGGTTTCCGGTGTTCACGGTCGACCGCATCACCATGCGCCGCAATCCGATCTATCACAGCACTTACACCGGCAAGCCGCCCGACGAACCGGCCATACTTGGCGTGGCGCTGAATGAGGTGTTCATTCCCATATTGAAGCGCACTTTCCCGGAAATCGTTGATTTCTATCTTCCCCCGGAGGGCTGCAGCTATCGTCTCGCCGTGGTATCGATACGCAAGCAATACGCCGGCCACGCCAAGCGAGTCATGTTCGGGATCTGGAGCGTTCTACGGCAGTTCATGTATACGAAATTCATTGTCGTGGTCGATCACGACATCGATACCCGGGACTGGAAGGAAGTTATCTGGGCCATGACCACCCGCATGGACCCGGTACGCGACACCTTGCTGGTCGAGAACACGCCCATCGACTACCTGGACTTTGCCTCGCCGGTTTCGGGCCTGGGCGGAAAAATGGGTATGGATGCAACCAACAAGTGGCCGGGCGAAACGCAGCGTGAATGGGGCACACCCATACAAATGGATGTCGACGTCAAAGCACGTGTCGACGCCATGTGGCAGGAACTGGGATTGTAGAAACCGGGCTCGCCGCAGAGGCGGGCCGCACTATTTTTTCATGGCGCGGGCGACTTGCCAGGAAAGCAGCAAGCCGGCGGCGATGCGCCATAAGCGGCGTCGTTTGCCGACGCGGCTGAAAGCCGCCGAAGCGACTGATGCAAGCAAAGGGTATTGCCGACCGAGCGTCAAAGCCTTGAAAAGCCAGTCAGAAGGCTTTCTGGAGGTAAGTCGTGGAAAGAAGCTGTTCATGAGCGCCGAGGGCGTAAGCGAATGGCTCAGTTCACTGACGCCGCGACCCAGGCTTTGTCGCTCAAGCGCTGCACGCGCCCGGACTAGTTCAATTTGCATGGCCCTGTCGGCCGGCGACATCGACTTTTTCATGGAAAATCCTTGCGCGCTGGAATATCGGGAGACCGGACCGATGTCGATGGCTCGCGAAGGCGCTCGAGCAGGCTGAGGTCGCGGCGAAGTTCGTCGACGGTAGCAGCGAAAGGCATGGGCGCGAACAACAGTTTGCTGCGAACGGCCAGAAAAAGGCCGATACCGAGCAATCCATAGAAAAGCGCAAGAAGCCCTAAAGCCACATATCGTTGCTCTGTCGGCCAGAAATACAGGGCCACGGCAATCGAAAAAACGAGAACCGCCAAGGTAAGAAAGAGCAGCGCTCCAAACGCCATGCCGAGAATTGCTATGAGATGCACCTTCTGCCCTGCGGCTTCCAGCGATAGCAATTCAAGGCGTGTACGCACAATTGACAATAGAGTACATGCCAGTTCGCCAACGGATTGTCGGAGCGCCATAATTTGCCCTTTATTAGTGTGTTAGCGACGGCAGATCAGGGCGCCAATCAATACACCGGCCAAACCGGCCATGCCGATGGCCTGCCACGGGTTATCGTGAACGTAGTCATCGGTGACCCGCGCCGCGCGACGACCACGTTCCATCAGGACGTCTTGTGTGTCGTACAGAGCTTCGCGTGTACGGCGCAGGGACTGCATGGCGCTTTCACGCATTTCGGTTGCCTTGTCGCCCGTTGCTGAAGCAGCTTCCCTAAGGAGCTTCTCGGCATCGTCAAGGCTTTCCTTTACGCTGTCGATGAATTGCTCTTCTTTGTTGGATAGATCTTGCTTTGTCACCATGGTAAGGCTCCTAATCGAGAGTGGATGAATGAAACTAATACTGCAATCAATCAGTTCTTGTACATACTAGCGGAGTTTGGTGACTTCCACCACAGACGCCACTCCACCTTGCTGGCTTTCCTGCTTCATGACCATGTGCGAATCTGGACAGAACCAGTCCGTCACAGCAGATGTCATGCCCGGAATGGGAATTACCAACCCACTGAACGAAGCCTGGGTGGGATCCGTAATGCGGGTATATCGGATAGGCCAGCAAGATTGATGCCCGGAGGCGGTTTGTATGGTCTGGCGTTCGCCTACCGTCTTGACACCGGTATTGACCACCACCGGCTGTGCCTGCACGGCCTTCTGGTCGACATTGATCTGAAAACGCATCGCTGGAAAGGTTTGACCAGCTTTGGAGATCGGTTCGCCATAAGAAAACAGACCCAACATGCGAAGATCGAATTTCCCGCTTACCGGTTCGCGTTTTCCCTGGGCGTCCTGGCGTTCGAAAGTCGCCTTGCCGTTGCTGATCGACATCCAGTAGTCCAGCGCCGACTTGCCGGGCGGAAGTCCTGCAAGCCCGTACGTGGCCGTGCCCTGGACGCGCGCCTGGCAGGCGTTGCCATCTTGGTTGCGCACTTCGGAAAAGGTCAGGTCGGCTCCCAATTGCATGCCTCCCGATCCGCTAAGTTGCACTTCTCCGCCATCGTGCATGAAGGGCGCTTCGCACAGACCGGCGTATGCGCCGGCGGGCGCCAGCGCCATCATCAGCGCGGCAAAGCTCGTATACCGTATAAAACGCATGGACATCGCCTGTGGTGATTGAGTCGATACCATACTACCGTATTTGCCATGGCCGTCCTCAACAAAACACAAGCGCTGGTAAGCAAACATTAGAAATGTTTGCGTCAAGCGCTGCGCCGATCAGGCGTCTTTCTGTCGCGTACCGAAAATACGATCGCCCGCATCCCCGAGCCCGGGAATGATGTAGCCCTTATCGTCCAAATGGCTATCGATGGATGCCGTATATATGTGTACATCGGGATGACGTTGCTCGACCGCCCGAATGCCCTCCGGTGCAGCCACCAGCACCAGCGCACGGACATTGACACACCCGGCCTTCTTGAGGAGGTCGATCGTGGCTACCATCGATCCGCCGGTCGCCAGCATGGGATCCACGATCAGGGCAAGGCGCTGGTCTAGCTGGCCCACCAGCCGTTCCAAGTAAGCTTGCGCCTGCAGCGTTTCTTCGTTGCGTGCGATACCCACCGCGCTGACCTTGGCGCCGGGTATCAGGCTGAGTACGCCATCGAGCATGCCTATTCCGGCGCGCAAAATGGGTACCACAGTCACTTTCTTGCCTGCCAGCTTCTCGACTTCGACGGCGCCGCACCAGCCCTCGATGGTCGCGGGTTCGAGAGGCAGATCCTTGGAGGCTTCGTAGGTCAGCAAGGCGGCAATTTCTTGCGCCATTTCACGGAAATTTTTTGTGCTGAGGTCGGCACGGCGCATCAGGCCAAGCTTGTGGCGGATGAGGGGATGACGGATTTCATGTATGGGCATGGAACTTCCTGCAAAAATTACGTGTGATGAGGCACTACCGCGCGGCAAGCCAACTGACCAGCGTATCGTCGAAGGCGCGCACGGCGGTAGAACGCTCATCATTGACAATACTCACGAGGATATACCGTTTGCCGCTGGCTCCCAGAACGTAGCCTGCCAGGGCGCGCACATTGCGCAAGGTGCCCGTCTTAAGGTGCGCCATGCCTTTGACCTCATCGGCGCGCAGGCGGCGACGCACGGTGCCGTCGATGCCGGAGATGGCAAGCGATGAAACGAATTCCGGCATGAGCGGGGAACGCCAGGCGGCGTTGAGCATGTCGGACAATCCCTCAGCGGTCACACGCCCTTCGCGCGAGAGTCCGGCTCCATTGTCCAGGACCCATCCCCGCGTATTGACATTCTGCTCGTTCAAAACAGCAAGCGCGGCGGCCGCACCCGTCGCAGGCGTGGCGCCCGCGCCTGTGCGCTCGGCACCCAAAGTCAGAAGCAGCGTCCGCGCCATGACGTTATTGCTTTGCTTATTGATCCGCCGAATGGTGTCGGCCAGGCTTTCCGAATCGTGCCATACGACGGGTTCGGCGTTTGACGGCACCTTGCCCTCGATTATTCCCTTTGCGAGGGTGCCGCCGAGCTCCTTCCAGAGCATCTGAAACAAAGCGGCGAAGTATTCCGGTTGCGACAATGCCAGACGATAGACGCTGAATTCCCCGCAAGAACCCGCTGCCGTCCCGCTGACATTGACGACCATATTTCCACCAGCGGGTACCACTTGTGTGGCAATCGATGGCGACCCAGGACACGCTACATTGCTCCACTTGATATCGCCATTGATGCGTATGCCTTGCAACGGTGGATCGATGATAGGCACCCATTTGCGTGCTTGCCGGTCGGGCTGGAACAAGAGGCGTACGGCACCGAGCCCCACCATCATGGCATCCGGGCTTGCGTTGTAAGGTCGATCGGGCGCTGCGTCGAACTCACCCGGGTCCGTGGTGACACGGCCGAACCGCGAGCGATCGACGACGACCTGGCCAAGGTTTTTTATGCCTCGCAGCCGCAATTCGCGCAGCAAGCCCCAAAGTTCTTCGATGGTAAGCAAGGGGTCTCCCCCCGCCTTCAGGTATAGTGGTCCGATCAGGCTGCCCTGCGCATCCACCTGGCCGCCTCCTTTTGCATGGAACGCGGTGCGCCAGGTATAGTCTGGTCCGAGGCCCGAAAGGGCGGCCCACGTGGTCACCATCTTCATTACGGAAGCCGGGTTGCGCGGCTCGGACGCATTCAGGGAAATCAGGCGCGGCCCATTGATCTCTTGCACGACCAACGAGATCGCGCTGTCAGGCAATCGAGTGGCGCGCCAGGATTTCTCGAGGTCGGCGGGCAAGCTGCTTTGGGCCGATGCCTGCACGGTGAACAGGCCGGCGATAATCCCGATCATTGCCCTCGTGTATTGCGACCGGCCGATCTTCAGGCAGGATAGCCACTGCCGCGACGCCAACATGGACATGATGCTTCGTTCCCCGAAAAAGCACCAGCATAACCAAAGAAGCCGTACTCGACATGACCTTCGGGCATAAATCTGGCGCAACAGCTTAAAATATTGCAAGAAACTCACCCGGGTGCCAAACATCGCACCCTATTCAAAGACCCCACGCGTGAATCCTAGCCTTGACCTTTCCCAGTTCGATTACGAACTGCCACAGGAACTTATTGCCCAATCCCCCACATCCAGACGGGTCGAAAGTCGACTGCTGCATCTGGATCGGGCCAGCGCCCTGCATGATCGCCACTTCATCGACCTGCCGCAGCTATTGCGCCCCAACGACCTGCTCGTGTTCAACAACACGCGCGTCATCAAGGCCCGCTTGCTTGGACAAAAGGCAAGCGGCGGCAAGGTGGAGGTCCTGGTCGAACGCATTACCGGCGAAAATACTGCCTTGGTCCATATCAGGGCGAGCAAATCGCCCAAGCCCGCCAGCAAGCTGATTCTGGCCGACGCGTTCACCGCGACAGTCCGTGGCCGTGAAGGAGAGCTCTTCGACGTCGAATTTCCCGATCGCGTACTGGATCTGCTGGACAGGCATGGCGCTACGCCGCTACCACCGTATATCGAGCACGCGGCCCTTCAGCAGGACGATGAGCGCTATCAAACCGTATATGCGCGCGAGCCTGGCGCCGTTGCGGCTCCCACGGCGGGCCTGCACTTCGACGAAGCCATGCTGGCACAACTGACCGCGCAGGGTATCGCTCAGGCGTTTGTCACGCTGCATGTGGGCGCGGGCACCTTCCAACCCGTCCGCAGCAAAAACCTGAACGACCATGTCATGCACGCCGAACGCTATAGTGTTCCACCCGAGACCGTCGCACTGATCAAGGCGACCCGTGACGCGGGAGGCCGCGTGGTGGCCGTCGGCACGACCAGCGTGCGCGCGCTGGAGTCCGCCGCATTGCAGGCCGACGCCACGACGCCGGCAGCTCCGGTCGAAGGAGATACCCGCCTCTTTATCACACCGGGCTATCGCTTCCTGTGGGTAGACGCCCTGCTCACCAATTTCCACTTGCCTCAATCGACATTACTTATGCTGGTGTCGGCCCTTGCCGGCATGGAACCCATCCAGCGCGCCTATGCGCACGCTGTTCAATCCCGGTATCGCTTTTTCAGTTACGGCGATGCCATGTTCATAGAAACCCCTTAAAGCAATGACCGGTTTACAGTTCAAGCTGCTGGCCACCGATGGCGCGGCGCGCCGCGGCCAAATCACGCTAAACCATGGCGTGGTACAGACTCCGATATTCATGCCGGTAGGCACGTACGGCAGCGTCAAGGCGATGCTGCCCCACGAACTTGAGGAGGTCGGCGCGCAAATCGTGCTGGGTAATACCTTCCATTTATGGCTACGTCCGGGCACCGACGTCATGGAAAAGCATGGCGGCCTGCACGGCTTCATGCAATGGAACAAGCCCATTCTGACCGATTCGGGCGGTTTCCAGGTGTTCAGCCTGCACGGCATGCGCAAGATCACCGAAGAAGGCGTCAAGTTCGCCTCGCCCATCGACGGAGCCCGACTGTTTCTGACCCCTGAAGAGTCCATGCGCATCCAGCGTGCGCTGAATTCGGATATCGCCATGGTCTTTGACGAATGCACGCCCTACACCATAGAAGGGCGTCCCGCGACCAGTGCAGAGGCAGCGACGTCCATGCGCATGTCGCTGCGCTGGGCCAAGCGCTCGCGCGTGGCCTTCCACGAGCAGGAGAATCCGAACGCGCTATTTGGCATCGTGCAGGGCGGCATGTTCGAAGACCTGCGCGACGAATCACTGGCAGGCCTTGTTGACATAGGTTTCGAAGGCTACGCCATCGGTGGATTATCGGTGGGCGAACCCAAGGAAGACATGATGCGGGTGCTGGCCCACGTCGCACCGCGCCTGCCCGCCGATGCTCCCCGCTACCTGATGGGTGTCGGCACGCCCGAAGATCTGGTGGAAGGCGTCAGCCGCGGCGTGGACATGTTCGACTGCGTCATGCCGACCCGCAATGCGCGCAATGGCTGGCTGTTTACGCGCTTCGGCGACATCAAGATGCGCAACGCACGCTACCGCGACGACACGCGCCCGCTTGATCCATCCTGCTCTTGCCACACCTGTCGTCATTTTTCGCGCTCTTATTTGCATCATCTGCAGCGCGCCAATGAAATCACTGGTTCACGCCTGAACACGCTCCATAACCTGCATTTTTACCTGACCATCATGCAAGAGATGCGCGATGCCATTGCCGGGGGCAACTTCGAATCATGGCGCGAGCAATTTGCCCGAGACCGGGCACATGGTATCGAATAGACAAGATATCGCTACAATGCGAAGTTACCCAAACACCTCAGGAGCACCCGATGTCCGTAATTGACACCTTGAATCTCGTCACTGCCCAAGCTGCTGCAGGCGGTAGTGAGAACGCCCTGATGGGCATGTTGCCCATCATCCTTATGTTCGTCATTCTTTACTTCCTGATGATACGTCCGCAGATGAAGCGTCAGAAAGAACACCGCAACATGGTGGCGGCGCTTGCCAAGGGCGACGAAGTCATCACCACGGGCGGTCTGCTGGGCAAGGTCACCAAAGTCAGCGACAGCTATGTCACCATCGAAATCAGCACCGTGGCCGATAAGCCTATCGAAACCGTCTTGCAACGCACAGCGGTAACGTCGATTTTGCCCAAGGGCACAATCAAGGCGCTCTGATTCAATCTGCGTACCCCGGACGATAGTCCGGGGCTCCATTCCCGCTTTAGTTGTTGACCGACGATGAACCGTTATCCTCTCTGGAAATACCTCACCGTAGCAGTCGCCTTGGTAATTGGCATTCTGTATACGCTACCCAACTTTTTCGGGGAATCCCCCGCAGTGCAGGTGGCCGGAGCCAAGTCAACTGTCAAGATCGACACAACAGTGCTGCAGCGGGTTGAAGACATACTGAAATCCAGCAATATCACGCCTACCAGCGCCTATTTCGAACAGAACGGTCCGGTAGGTACGGTGCGCGCCCGTTTCGAATCCACCGATGTCCAGCTCAAAGCCAAAGACCTGATCGAAAAGACGCTCAATCCCGACCCTTCCAATCCCGACTATACGGTGGCGTTGAACCTGCTGCCCGCGTCACCCAATTGGTTGACGGCATTGGGTGCGCATCCCATGTACCTCGGCCTCGATCTTCGCGGCGGCGTCCATTTCCTGCTCCAGGTCGATATGCACGGCGCCCTCACCGGTCGTTACGACTCGATCGCCAACGATGCTCGCAGTACCTTGCGCGAAGCGAAATCCCCCGTCAGCAGCATCGATCGCAATGATCTGTCCATCGTGTCGACCTTCGAAAGTGCCGACGCCCGCAGCGCTGCTGCCAGTGAGCTGCGTCGCGCCATGCCCGACATGGTCTTTACCAACAGCGGCGACAGCGGCGGTAAATTCTTCCTGACCGGTAAATTGACCGATACTGCTATGGCGCAGGTGCAAACCAATGCCTTGAAACAGAACATCACGACCCTGCATAATCGGATCAACGAACTGGGCGTGGCCGAGCCCATCATCCAGCAACAGGGCGTAGACCGGATTGTGGTGCAATTGCCCGGCGTGCAGGATGTCGCCAAGGCCAAGGAAATCCTGGGCCGCACCGCAACGCTCGAAATCCGCATGGTGGATGATTCACCCACTGCCATGGCCGCACTCAACGCCGGAACGGTACCCTTCGGACTCGAACGCTATACCGACCGCGATGGGCGTCCTTTGCTATTGCGGCGCCAGGTCATATTGACCGGCGAGAACCTTCAAGATGCGCAGCCTGGACGCGACCAGCAAACCCAGCAGCCATCGGTAAACCTGACACTGGACTCCAAAGGCTCGCGAATTTTCCGCGACGTCACGCGCAACAACATCAACAAGCGCATGGCCATCGTCCTGTTTGAGCAAGGCAAAGGCCAGGTCGTTACCCGAAATCCCGGGTGGTCAGGTCCAGATTACAGGCAGCATGAGCGCACAGGAAGCCGCCGATACATCGCTGCTTTTGCGTGCCGGTGCGCTGGCAGCGCCCATGGAAATCATCGAAGAACGTACCATAGGCCCAAGCCTGGGCGCCGACAACATTGCCAAGGGTTTCTACTCGACCCTTTACGGCTTTATCGCCATCGCCGTGTTCATCATTGTCTACTACCGCCTCTTCGGCGTTTTCTCGACGCTAGGACTGGCATTCAATGTGCTACTGCTGCTGGCCGTGCTCTCCATGCTGCAGGCCACCCTGACTCTGCCCGGCATTGCCGCCATCGCATTGACCCTCGGCATGGCTATTGACTCCAACGTACTGATCAACGAGCGAATACGTGAGGAACTTCGGGCAGGCTTGCCCCCACAACAGGCAATCCACCTTGGTTTCGAGCGCGCCTGGGGCACGATTCTGGACTCGAACCTGACCACATTGATCGTCGGCCTCTCGCTCCTGGCTTTCGGTACGGGACCTGTGCGAGGTTTCGCGGTCGTGCATTGCATCGGCATACTGACTTCGATGTTCTCTTCCATCGTGGGCGTACGCGCCCTGGTGAATCTATGGTACGGGCGCAAACGTAAACTGCAAACGGTCTCCATTGGCCAGATATGGAAACCCGAGCAAGATTAAGCCTCAACGCGGCGCCCTGAGCGCCGCCCATTTACCCCCATTCAGGCAAGAAAGAACATGGAATTTTTCCGCATCCACCGCACCATTCCGTTTATGCGCCACGCGCTGGTGCTTAACCTGATCAGCCTTCTTACATTTGTTGCAGCGGTCTTTTTTATCGCCACGCGTGGATTCCACCTATCCATCGAGTTCACTGGCGGAACGGTAATGGAGGCCCACTACGCGCAAACTGCGCAAGTGGAGGAAATCCGCAGCGCCGTCGACTCACTGGGCTATTCCGACTTCCAGGTACAGAACTTCGGCACCTCACAAGATGTCTTGATCCGACTGCCTTTGCGCGCCGGAGAAACATCCAGCATCCAAAGTGAAGCTGTCCTTGGCGCGTTGAAGGCCCAGCATCCCGATGTGGAGCTGCGGCGGGTGGAGTTCGTGGGTCCGCAAGTCGGGCAGGAACTGGTGCACAATGGCCTGATGGCGTTGCTCAGTGTCGTTATCGGGATCATGCTTTACTTGGGCTTTCGTTTCGAATGGAAGTTCGCTGTGGCCGGCGTGTTGGCCAACTTGCACGACGTGGTGATTATCCTTGGCTTTTTCGCGTTCTTCCAGTGGGAGTTCTCGCTGCCTGTGCTGGCGGGTGTCCTTGCCGTGCTGGGCTACTCGGTGAACGAGTCGGTGGTCATCATGGACCGGATTCGCGAAAACTTCCGCAAGCAGCGCAAGGCAAGCGTGAAGGAGGTGATCAACAGCGCGATCACGCAAACGATTTCGCGTACGGTGATCACTCACGGTTCAACGCAGATGATGGTGCTGGCCATGCTGTTCTTCGGCGGCCCGTCGCTGCACTATTTCGCACTGGCGCTCACGATCGGTATCTGGTTCGGTATTTATTCCTCGGTGTTCGTTGCCGCAGCGATTGCGATGTGGCTGGGCGTGAAGCGCGAAGACATGATCAAGACGCCCAAGAAAGACGACCCGGCTGCTGAACTGGGATAATTTACTGATGGCCTTCGGCCACGGGAATATACTGCCGACGAGTCGATTTCGATTCCTCGGCAGTTTTCCGTTTGGTTTGGGGTTTTTTTGAACTGCGGTTTTTTCTTTTTAGGCGAGGTTGTTTCTTTTGACGTGCGTCAGGGCGTGCGGCAACGCTTTTTGCTCCTCGTTGCCGGTTCGGCGCCTGCGCGCCGAACACCGCTCGCCTCGCTCGGCCCCTATGCCGGACGCCCCGAAAGTCGCCAAAAAGCATTGCCGCACACCCCGCCCCACTGCTAATAGAAATGCATGAGATCGCTGGGACGGTCGGGTGTCTCACCATTAGCCGAGTGTCGTCCGGTCCAGTGCAGTCCAGTGCAGCCCGGGCCAGTCAAGCCAGGGCGGCCAGCGCAGACGGTTCAGGCCAGGACATCTCAGACAGCCTCAATTCCACCATTGCTCTTCAGGCACCCGTGGCAATACTTGCTCCAATGCTGAAGTGGCCCGGCAGGCGGTCCACTTCAGCGAGCGCAATAGGTGCTCCAGGCCAGCGAGGTAATTCGCAAGAAGGCCAAGGACACTTCCCGCGCCAGACACCGGCAGTGCATATCCAATGCAGCCGTTGGGGTGGCACTGCGGTGACCGGGACGTTCGGGGCCCTCCAGCGAGCCGGATGCGAAGGGAGCCCGGATGGGCGGACGAGCGAGGCTCTGCTGGTTCGGCGCGCAGGGCGCCGAATCGGGACACGCGTCCCAGTCACCGCAGCGCCGCCCCGACGGCGTTAAAAGAATACGCAGCAGATGCTTTAACACCAGCGATCTCCATAGCTTACGCAGTGGACGCTCGATTAACTCGATCTGGCAAACCGGTCAAGCAGAACTAAAACCTTCAATCGACAGCAATGCACAAGAGAACGCCACGTCCTTTAGGAACGTGCTAGAAATCAGCAGATAGCAAAATCAAAGCCAAAACGCCCAGTAAAGGTACAATCTAGGGTTTAAATTTCAGCCCCCGGGATCTACACCCGTCACGGCACTATCATGCAAGAAACCACCATCAAACGCGTTACCTCCGTAAGCGCAGAAACCCCTGTCGCCTCGATCCAGTTCCTGACTCCCACCGAGCCCACCTTCGTATCCGGCCAGTTCCTGATTCCCACGGAACCCGAATCGGAGCCTGAAGCCGCCGAAGACATCAGCCGGGCGACGGCTCCCGCCGCCGAAACCCGCAAGCTCTTCATCCGTACCTTCGGCTGCCAGATGAACGAGTACGACTCGGACAAAATGGTGGACGTGCTGCACGAAGACCAGGGAATCGAGGTGACCCAGAACGTCGAAGAAGCCGACATTATTCTGTTCAACACGTGCTCGGTGCGCGAAAAAGCCCAGGAAAAAGTCTTTTCCGACCTTGGTCGGGTGCAACATCTGAAGCAGTTGAATCCCAATCTGATCATAGGCGTAGGAGGATGCGTGGCCAGCCAGGAGGGTGAAGCCATTGTCAAGCGGGCCCCCTACGTGGACATCGTTTTTGGGCCGCAAACCCTGCACCGCCTGCCCGCCCTTATCGCCCAGCGGCGCAAATCCGGCCGTTCGCAGGTGGATATCAGCTTTCCAGAAATCGAAAAATTCGATGCCATGCCTCCAGCCCGTGTGGACGGACCGACGGCGTTCGTCTCCATCATGGAGGGCTGTAGCAAATACTGCAGCTTCTGCGTTGTGCCCTACACTCGCGGCGCCGAGGTCTCACGCCCATTCGATGACGTATTGGTGGAAGTTGCCGACCTTGCCGACCAAGGCGTAAAGGAAGTGACCTTGCTCGGCCAGAATGTGAACGCTTACCGCGGCCCCATGAATGAAGGCGCAAGCATTGCCGACTTTGCCATGCTGCTGGAGTATGTACACGAAATCCCGGGCATCGAGCGCATCCGCTATACGACATCACATCCCAAAGAAATGACAACCCGCCTGATCGAGGCGCATGGCAGATTGCCCAAGCTGGTTCCTTTCCTGCACCTGCCGGTCCAGGCGGGAAGCGACCAGATTCTATCGGCAATGAAGCGCGGCTATACCACCCTGGAATTCAAGTCCATCGTGCGCCGGCTGCGCGCCGCGCGGCCGGGCTTGACCTTATCCTCGGACTTTATCGTCGGCTTTCCCGGCGAGACCGAAGCAGATTTCGAAAAAACCATGACGCTGATTCGCGATGTCGGGTTCGACCAGTCATTTTCTTTCGTGTATTCACGTCGGCCGGGGACGCCCGCCGCCGATCTGCAGGATGACACCTCCAAGGAAACCAAGCTTGAACGTCTCTATCGTTTGCAGGCGCTGATCAATGACCAGGCGGCACAAATCAGCGCTTCCATGGTGGGATCGATCCAGCGCATACTTGTCGAGAAACCGTCCAAACGTGACCCCAACGAATTGTCCGGGCGCACCGAGAACAACCGCATCGTCAACTTCGCCGGGCAGCCCCGTCTTATTGGACAAATGGTGGACGTGCGCATCGTACAGACCATGGCCAATACACTCAAGGGCGAAATCGTCACGATCGCGCCGCAGGAGCAATGATAAGCATGACTCGAGCCGCACGCAGCAAAGGGCCGATGACCGTATGGCTGGATGGTGATAACACGCATTTGGCGAATCTGTGCGGTCCACTGGACGAGAATCTGCGCCAGATCGCCGAGGGCTGGAATGTCGTCCTGAATCGCCGCGGCGACCGCGTCTCTATAACCGGCGAACAAGCCAAGGCGGCGGCAAAGGCACTGGAATGGTTCCATCAGCGCGCCGTTCATAAAGCCTTGTCAATCGATGACATCCAGCTGGGCATGGTTGAATTGGGCGCCGGGCTTCCCCAGAAAGTCGCCGAGAACCTCGCTCCCCCGCCAGCAGTGGCTGAACCCGCAACGCCGGAAGATCGCAGCCTGAGCCTGCGCACTCGCAAAACGGACCTGCGCCCGCGTACGCCGCGCCAGCGCGAATACCTCAATCAGATCCTACAGCACGACATCACGTTCGGCATAGGACCGGCGGGGACGGGCAAGACGTGGCTCGCCGTGGCCTGCGCCATCGATGCGCTTGAACGCGAAACCGTGCAACGCTTGGTCCTGACGCGTCCGGCCGTGGAAGCCGGTGAACGATTGGGCTTCCTGCCTGGTGATCTGGTGCAGAAGGTCGACCCGTACTTGCGCCCCCTGTATGACGCCTTGTACGACCTCATGGGCTATGAACGCGTCCAGCGTCTTTTTGAAAAACAGACTATCGAAATTGCTCCCCTGGCCTATATGCGCGGCCGCACACTGAACCATGCCTTCATTATCCTGGATGAAGCCCAGAACACGACCCCCGAACAAATGAAAATGTTCCTGACCCGCATCGGTTTCGGCAGCAAGGCGGTCATCAATGGGGATCCATCGCAGGTCGACCTGCCGCGCGGGCAACTCAGCGGCCTGGCCAATGCCGTCGAGGTATTGGAATCGGTACAAGGCATAGCCACCACCCGATTCACCAGCCGCGATGTCGTGCGACACCCACTGGTCGCGCGTATCGTCGACGCCTATGAAAAGGCCGGCGACCATGTCGCCTGATCCACTGCTGTCCCTCGCAATCCAGTATGGCACCCAAGCTCCAGAGCTCCCACGCTGGCGGCTACGTCGGTGGGTCCGGCAGGCCGTCAACGGCGTGGCGCGAACAATTGCCGGCACGAGCGATTCCGGCAACCAGGGGCACGTGCCGCCCACCTTTACAGCGGCAGTGCTCACCTTGCGTCTGGTCGATCTGGAAGAGGGCCAGACATTGAATCGTGACTACCGTGACCGCGACTATGCCACGAACGTCCTTACTTTCGAATATGGCGTCGACCCATCCGGAGCCGCCAGCGGCGACATCGTGCTGTGCGTGCCCGTACTGCACCGTGAGGCCGCTGAACAAAACAAGGAATTGCTGAGCCATGCCGCGCACCTGACCGTGCACGGTGTACTGCATGCCCTGGGCTACGACCACATTGACGCCATTGATGCCGAGAAAATGGAGGCGCTGGAAATCGATATCCTCGGCAGGATAGGCATATCCGACCCCTACCGGCCATAAGGCCTTGCGCCTCAAACCACAATTTCGGTTATGCTAAACCTCCGTATAACCAGTCCCTTGGACAATGTCAGAACCTAGCTCACCCGACGCCGAGCCTCGACCGGCTAAAACCTCATCAAAATCCCTGTTTGGACGTCTCACTGCGTTCATGAGGCCATCCGAGCCCGAAGACCGCGACGATATCAAGACTCTGCTTGAAGCGGCACACGACCGGCACGTACTCGATGGCGAATCCTATGCCATGATTTCGGGTGCCCTTGAAGTCGCCAACCAGACCGTTGCCGACATCATGGTTCCCCGCTCGAAAATGGATATGCTGGATGTCAGCAAGCCACTGGCTGAAGTCCTTCCGGATATCATCGAAACCGGGCATTCACGCTTTCCCGTCTACGAAGATGACCGCGACAATATTGTCGGCATATTGCTAGCCAAAGACCTGCTGCTGTCCATCACCAACCCAGCGATCGACTTGCGTCCTCTGGTGCGGCCCGCCGTGTTCGTTCCAGAAACCAAACGCCTCAATGTACTGCTGCACGACTTTCGCAGCAGCCGCAACCATTTGGCCATTGTGGTCGATGAGCACGGCGGCACCTCGGGTCTTGTCACCATGGAAGACGTGCTGGAACAGATCGTCGGCGAAATCGAAGACGAGTACGATGAGGACGCGGAGAAAACCATTTTTCAGACCGGCACCAATAGCTGGCGCGCCATGGGGATAACGGAAATATCGGTATTCAATCGCAGCTTCAATACCGACTTGCCGCACGACGACTATGACACTCTGGGCGGCTGGCTGGCAGCCGAACTTGGTCGCATACCGCGGCGCGGTGACAGCATCAATCACCAGGGGCTCAATATCACTGTCGTGGGTGCCGATGCCAAGCGCGCCTTGTGGCTGCATATCCAGCTCGATAACCCTGACCCCATCGCGCCCTCCAACGCCAACGAGTAAGCACTTGAATTCACTACGTTTTTTCGGCCGGCAAGATGCTTGGCTGCTGCTTCTTGGCGCCATTCATGCGCTGTCATTCGCGCCTGTGCCACTGCCGGCGTGGTCCCTGCCTTTTGTTCAGATATTCAGCCTTGCCTTCCTGGCGTACCGTGTATTCAAATCCGGGTCGCCGGGACAGGCGGCCCTCAGTGGATTCCTATTCGGACTGGCGAACTTTGCGCTGGGCTTCTACTGGCTGTATATCAGCATGCATGAATACGGCGGCATGGCCGCCTGGCTGGCGGGTACGGCCGTAGTACTGCTGGCCGCGGTGGAGGCGCTGTTTATCGCGGGCGCGGCAGCGTTCTCGCGATGGCTCTCCGGCCGGCATTTGCATGCAACATCCAGCTACGCATGGCAATTGTTAATCGCCGCTGTCTGGGCATCCAGTTGGGCTTTCGCCGAATGGCTGCGCGGTACACTGTTTACCGGCTTTCCCTGGCTCAACGTGGGTTATGCGCACGTGGAAGGCGTGCTGGCTGGGTGGGCACCGCTGTTGGGCGTCTATGGGCTGGCATGGTTTGCGTCATTCGCCTCGGCCGCCATTGCCTTGCTGGCCTGCGCCAAAGATACCGGCAATGACGCCCGGGCCGCCGTAGGCGTGGGCTGCGCAATCATCATTGGGCTGCTGGGGATCGCACTGGGCCACATCGCCTGGGCAAGGCCACACGGAACGCCAATCATCGTGCGCTTGGTGCAAGGCGGCGTTCCCCAATCGGAAAAATTTGATCCGCAGCTGATCCAACGCGGCCTTGATACCTATATGGAGCTGGCCAGGCTTCCCCCCAAGGAAGCCGACGGCGCACCCCACTTGATCGTGCTTCCGGAAACCGTCGTGCCGCTGTTCCAGGATAGGGTAGCGCCACGCCTGTGGCAGCAATGGCTCGATATTTCCCGCGAACAAAATGCCCGGATCCTCATGGGTGTGCCATTGCATGATCAGCGCCAGGGTCTGGACCGTTATACGAACAGCGCCATTGGTTTTGACGCTCAAACGCCCATTGAGACCCTGCTGGCGGGCAACCCAGACATGCGCTATGACAAACACCACCTGGTTCCATTCGGCGAATTCGTACCGCCAGGTTTTCGCTGGTTTGTCGATACGATGCAGATTCCCCTGGGAGACTTCAATCGCGGTGCTGTTCGACAGGCCTTGTTCCCCATTGAAGGTCAAATGATCTCGCCGGACATCTGCTATGAGGATGTCTTCGGAGAAGAAATCCTCCAGACGGTACGTGACAGCGACACCCACGGTCCCGGTGCCACGATACTGGTCAATATAAGCAATCTGGGGTGGTTCGGGAACTCATGGGCCTTACGTCAGCACCTGCAAATATCGCGCATGCGAGCCATGGAAACGGCACGCCCAATGCTACGGGCCACCAACACCGGCATGACAGCGGCCATCGACCCCAAGGGCGTAGTGCGCGCCGCCCTCCTGCCCATGACTCCGGGCGTCCTTGACGTGGAAGTCCAGGGCATGTCGGGCTATACGCCCTATGTGCGCTGGGGCAATGTGCCAGTCCTGACCTGGATTGGCCTGATACTGTTGCTGGGTTTCGTATTGCGACAGCGAGCAACCGCGTCGAAGTCTCTGCACGTATAATGACGCACGCAATACTTCGATTGGTCTTTTTTCCGCCCAATTGAACCTGCAAGTAGTAAAGCAAGGGCCTGACTTGCACACATTAAAAATATGGTGTTCGCTAGACAAGCCAGTACGGGGGTATAGCTCAGCTGGGAGAGCGCTTGCATGGCATGCAAGAGGTCAGCGGTTCGATCCCGCTTACCTCCACCAGTCTTAACGAAGAAAGTAGTGAAAACAGCGGTACATGCGCTTTTATATGCTATACTGCGCAGCTTGTTTTGTCCGGTCCCCATCGTCTAGAGGCCTAGGACACCACCCTTTCACGGTGGGTACAGGGGTTCGAATCCCCTTGGGGACGCCAGATTTCTAATTTGGCATCAGTAGTACACCGTTGCGGAGCGGTAGTTCAGTTGGTTAGAATACCGGCCTGTCACGCCGGGGGTCGCGGGTTCGAGTCCCGTCCGCTCCGCCAAAGAATTCAAAGCCTTGTCATCGAAAGATGGCAAGGCTTTTTTCTTTTCAGACCAACCACGCGACACGTGCAGGCCCAAGACGCGGGCTTCCAGCAGGAAGTGCTACCCACTGCAGGCGTGTTGCGCGTGGCAGATGCTTTGGCGGACCCGATAGTATGTATACCGCGATCGGCCGTTTGAGCCGGACGTTATTACCTCCGGTATTATCAGAGAGTGGTCCGGACAACCGACCCACACATTTAGACAACAGACATTTGTGTATGCAAACGCCCATGCCAGCCCGCACTGGCATGGAGCCTACCATCATAACAATTAGATACAACTCCGGCTAAGCGGCTGTTTGCCGGCTCCAGGAGAATGATGGCGAACGATTCGCCGACGTTGATGACATATCCCCCGTTAATAGCGGGGCATTAGCCACATTTGTCCTATGTCGTAGCTTGCTGGGGCTTGGCGGTGAGGCTACGATTGGCGCCTCATCAATCACAACCTCTCTCCTCAGCATGGCATCCACTCCCACCACTCCCGCGCCCCTGGCCCGCAATGCTGAATTGAACTGGACAATTCAGGACATACTGGATCTATACGAATTGCCCCTCCTGGATCTACTGTTGCGAGCGCAGGACGAGCACCGCCAACACCACGAGCCGAACGCCGTCCAGCTGTCCAGCCTGCTATCGATCAAGACAGGAGGCTGTCCCGAGGATTGCTCGTATTGTCCGCAGTCGTCCCGCTATGACACCGAAGTCGATAGCGAAGCACTCATGCCTATGGAGCAGGTACTCGATGCAGCTCGCGCTGCCAAGGAAGGCGGAGCACAACGCTTTTGCATGGGTGCGGCATGGCGCTCACCCACAGCGAGGCAACTGGATTCCGTCAGTGCAATGATCGAAGCGGTCAAAAATATGGGCCTGGAGACCTGTGTCACGCTCGGCATGCTAAAAGAAGGCCAGGCTGAACAATTGCGCGACGCCGGCCTGGACTACTACAACCACAATCTGGACACATCACCGGAATTCTACGGCTCCATTATTTCCACCCGCACTTACCAGGATAGGCTGGATACCTTGGACCGCGTACGATCTGCCGGCATCAACGTGTGTTGCGGCGGCATAATCGGACTGGGCGAATCGCGCCGAGAACGGGCAGGGCTGATCGCACAGCTGGCCAATCTGAAGCCCTATCCTGAATCCGTACCTGTCAACAACCTCGTCAGCGTTGCAGGCACCCCGCTTGAGAACACGCCAGCGGTGGATTCTTTCGAGTTCGTACGTACGATTGCCGCCGCCCGCATCACCATGCCGCGCGCCGTCGTACGCCTGTCCGCGGGACGCGACGCAATGACCGATACGATGCAGGCGCTTTGCTTCATGGCGGGGGCCAACTCCATTTTCTACGGTGACATGTTGCTCACCACGGGGAATCCGCAGTGGCTGGAGGACCAGGCCTTATTCCAACGCCTGGGCCTGCGGCCCGCCGGCGCCCCCGTCCCATGCTGAACCGGATCGTGCCATGTACACCTTGATTATCAGTATCGCCTGCAGCGTTGCCGTTTCAGTCTTATTGAAGCTCGCCCGCCGCAAAAGTATTCATATAGACCAGGCAATCGCCGTCAATTATCTGGTGGCGGCCAGCCTAAGCTTGCTCATTTTCCAGCCCAGCCCGACATCCCTGGTAAGTCCTAGCACACCGTGGTGGGTATTGGGAGCACTGGGCGTGCTCTTGCCTACGATTTTCCTCGCTATGGCGGGCGCGGTACGCCATGCTGGAATCGTGCTGAGCGACGCGGCGCAACGCCTATCCCTCTTCATTCCATTGATCGCCGCCTTTGTTCTGTTTGGCGAGACGGCGACCACTGGAAAGCTTGCTGGCATCTCGCTTGCGCTGGTCGCGCTTGCTTGTCTGCTGTCCCGGAAGAACACCCAAACCAGCACCGGAGAAACCGGCAAGACGGTTTCGCTCTTGCTGGCGGTATGGGTGGGATACGGCACCATAGACATACTTTTCAAGCAACTGGCCAAGAGCGGTGCCGCATTTTCAAGCAGCCTGTTCGTAGCATTCGCATTGGCCGGCATACTGATTTTCCTTTTCCTGCTGACCAGACGCACGGTATGGACACGCCGTAGCCTGGTGGCTGGGCTTGTACTGGGGGTACTCAATTTCGGCAATATCTACTTTTACATCCGTGCACATCAAGTCTTTCCGCAAAACCCGACGTTGGTGTTTTCCGCGATGAATATAGGGGTGATCTCGTTGGGAACGGTGGTCGGCGCCGGGGTGTTCAAGGAAAAACTGTCGTGGGTGAACGCGCTGGGCATCGCACTGGCCGTTGCGGCTATCGTCGCACTCATTCCCCGAGAGACCGTCAGTCCCTAGGACGGCGACGAGCCTTTGGGCGTCCCGGTCGCAGGCGAAGCGTCCTGCTGTGCTGCCTGTCCTGGGTTGGGCGTTTGCACAGGTTCGATAGGCGTTACAGGAACGACTGGCTCAGGGCCGCCCGATTCCATTGGCTCAGTCGTCTGCGCCCCGTCCCGGAACTCTTCCACGGGCTCGTACGATACATCGCTTTCCATATCCACCCTGGGGTCCAGCGTGGCGACCACGTTAGAACTTTGCAGGCTGTCGGCCATGGGCACGAAATGAGTCGGCGCGTCTTCGCTGAGATTGACGCCCGTCACCTTTTGCGGCCGGATGAAAATCACCAGGATGGCGGCGCAGGCCGACACGAAAATAAAATAGACGCTGGGATTCAGCTCACGCATCAACAGGCCGGCGACCAATGGGCCCACACAGGCGCCCAGACCGTAGACCATGTACAGAATGGCGCTCAGACCAACGCGACGTTCAGGTTCGACGTTGTCGTTCGCAAACGCGGCCCCGAGAGGATACAAGGTGAACTGCAGTATGCCGAAGGCACAGGAAAACGCCAGCAGCGCCCAATATGGGAATACCCACCAACCCCACAGGGGAACGGACAATACGCATAAGATCAGTGCATTCAACCGTATCATACCGATGCGGTCTATGCGATCGGCGAGCCACCCCACAGGCCACTGGAACACCAGGCCTGAAGCCACTGCAGCGGCCAGGAAGATGGCCACCTCGCTGCTGGAAAGACCCTGTTTCACCGCGTAGACAGGTGCCAGGCCATAGAAAGCACCGACGATCGCGCCTGCCACGAAAAGCACGGTAAGCGACAGCGGCACACGTGCGACATAATATTTGATATGTATCGGCGCGGGCACTTGCAATGCGGGATGCAGCCGGCGTGTCAATGCGACCGGTATCATGCACAGCGCGGAACATATGGCCACGAAAACCAGCGGCTCGTAGTCGAGTCTGGGGAAGATCATCAGCGCAAGTTGCCCCAGCACCGTTCCCAAGCTGGAGCAAACCATGTAGAACGCGAAAACACGTCCGCGCTGATGGTTCTCGGTTTGTTCATTCAGCCAGCTTTCAAGCACCATGAACTGGGTCACCATGGCAACGCCTGCCAGGAAACGAAAGCCCAGCCAAACCCAGAGATTGTCGATCAAAGCCAAGGCCAGCACCGTCACCGTGACGATGGCGGCCGTGGCCGAGTAGGCGCGTATATGGCCCACCTGTATGATGACTTTATGCCCGATCCGGGCACCAAACACCAATCCGAGGTAATAGATGGCAATCAGGGAACCCACCCAGAGTTCCGAGACCGAAACGGCAGTAAGGCGCAAGCCTAGATAGGTATTGAAGAGCCCCGACCCGACCAACAGCAACAAGGTTGCCAGGTAAAGCGAGAAAAATGAAGCAATTGTCGTGATCACAGGTGTCGGGCGGAGCTAGGTAGTTTTAGGCCAGTTGGTTCAATAGTGTCTGGGCGTCACTGACTTCCAGCTGTCCGCTTTTTTCGACATTCAAATGCTTGACCACGCCATCGACAATCAGTGCCGAATAACGCTGCGAACGCACTCCAAGGCCACGCGCCGACAAGTCGAAATCAAGCCCCAATTCACGGGTCCAGGTGGCACTGCCGTCGGCCAGCATGCGAACGCGGCCGTCAACGCCCTGGTCACGGCCCCACGCACCCATGACGAATGGATCGTTCACCGCAACACACCAGATCTCATCGACGCCCTTGGCCCTGAGCTGTTCGCTGAGTTCGAGAAATCCGGGAAGATGTTTGGCCGAACACGTAGGCGTAAAAGCACCGGGCACGGCAAACAACGCAATTGTCTTGCCCTTGACCAGATCAGCGACCTGGAAGTTATTTGGCCCGATGGCGCATGTTTCAGTTGGTGTTTCTATGAACTCAGCCAGCGTGCCGTCGGGCACGCGATCACCGATTTGAATAGACATACATGTTCTCCGAGAATTCTTGCTGGAAAATGGAAAAGCGCCTGGCAGGCGCCTTCGGAAGGTCCAATCATACGCTGGCTCCGAACGGGGAGTTTAGCTGTAATCGTATATCATAGGACCTCAACATGCCTTATCGATACACGCAATGAGCAACATACCAACGGCCCCCCCCTCTCTCAGCCACTTGGACGAATCCGGTCAGGTGCGCATGGTGGATGTCAGCGGCAAGACGCCCAGCCGGCGTACTGCCATCGCAGAAGGCCTCGTGCGCATGAGTGCCACTGCCTACAAGCTGCTTTCCGGCCATGAGAACGCCAAGGGCGAGGTTCTGAATACCGCCCGCGTGGCGGGTGTGCTGGCTGCGAAGCGCTGCGCAGAACTGATCCCCTTATGCCATGGACTGCCCCTTAGCTTCGTCGGCGTCGAATTCTTTCCCGACGATGCCACGCATAGCATTGCAATCAAGACCACGTGTCGCACCGACCACACAACCGGTGTCGAAATGGAAGCGATGATGGCCTGCAGCGTGGCCGCCCTGACCATTTACGACATGTGCAAGGCGGCCGACAAGGGTATTGTGCTGGAGCACATCCGGTTGCGCTACAAGTCAGGAGGCAAAAGTGGTGAATGGCACAACGATTAAAGTCCTGTATTTTGCCCAGGTGGCCGAACTGACCGGCATGCGGGAAGAACAGTGGCCGCTCCCCCAACCGGTAAGCGGCACCACCTGGCTTAGTCTGCTGGAAACGCGTTACCCGCAACTGGCTCCGGTCGAACGGCTCAAGCTTGCGGTCAACCAATATCATGTCAGCCACGGCACGCTTATCCAGCCGGGTGACGAAGTCGCTGTCTTCGAACCTGTCACCGGAGGATAGGCCATGATTGTCGTCCAGCAAGCCGATTTCGATGCCGCGGCGTTGACAGCCCACCTGCGCTCCAGTACCGAAGGCCGGGCTGGCTCCATCGTCACCTTTACCGGCTACGTGCGCGACTATGCCCAGGATGCCTCGACTAAAACGCTGTTTCTCGAACATTATCCCGGCATGTGCGAACGCGAAATCGAATCGCTGTGCACTGAAGCACGATCCCGCTGGAACGTGCTTGATAGCATCGTCGTGCATCGCGTGGGGGAATTGCATCTGAAAGACCAGATTGTTTTCATTGCAATTGCCAGCGCCCATCGCGGCGACGCATTTTCAGCGTGCGAATATATTATCGATGCGCTAAAAACTCGCGCCCCTTTCTGGAAACGGGAAACCTTGACCAGCGGCGAGCAATTCTGGGTGCAGCGGCGTGACAGCGACACGCGCAAAACAGCACTTTGGAATGAAGTGCCACTGCCTGAAGAGAACAAAGAGAAACCATGAGCAAAACCGATACACGCACGCCGCCAGTTTCCCTGAACTGCGCCGTCCTCACCATTTCCGACACCCGCAACGCTTCAAACGACACCTCGGGCGACTATCTGGTCGACGGGGTCGTCAACGCCGGGCATCGTTGCGCTACCCGGGCAATCAGCAGCGGAAACCTGTATCAGCTGCGCAAAGTCATCAGCGACTGGATCGCCGACGATGGCATTCAAGTCATACTGACCAACGGCGGCACGGGCTTCACACATCAGAAATCGACCGCTGCGGCCATCACTCCCTTGTTGGACGTGACCGTGGCGGGTTTCGGCGAATTGTTCAGGCACCTGTCCTTTCTCGATATCGGCACATCGAGCCTGCAGTCCGACGCATTTGCAGGCTCTGCAAACAATACGCTGGTTTTTTGCATGCCCGGTTCCACGAACGCCTGCAAGTTGGCCTGGGATCGCATCATCAAAGAACAACTCGACAGTACCCATCGCCCGTGCAATTTCGGCACACAGTACGCGGTGAACCCATGAGCCAGTTCCCACCCTTGCTGGACTTTGATGAGGCGCAGGCGCGCCTGGCCGCCGCCGGCAAGCCGCCCAGCATCAGCGAAAGCTGCCCGTTGCACCAGGCTCAGGGCCGGGTTCTTGCACAAACCCTTTTTGCGACCCTCGATCTGCCGCCCGCCGACAACAGTGCCATGGACGGCTATGCAATCCGTTATGCCGATTACGCCGAGGGACATCGGTTTCCAGTACAGCAGCGCTGTTACGCGGGCCTTGCACCCGAGGCCCTGCAAAAAAGCAAGACCATACGAATTTTCACCGGCAGCCTGATTCCGGAAGGGGCCGATACCGTAGTCATGCAGGAAGACGGCGAGGAATTCGGCAATGAATTCCAGATCCACCATTTGCCAGCTCAGGGCGCCCATGTACGGCACCAGGGCGAAGACGTGCGTACCGGCGACCAATTGCTCGCGAAAGGCACCCGCCTGGGTGCGGCGGAACTCGCCCTGCTGGCATCCCAGGGCTATGCCGAATTAAGCGTATATAGCCGGCTGAAAGTCGGCATCCTGACCACTGGCGACGAACTCATCCAGCCCGGCCAGCCGCGCAGTGCCGAACAGATCTACAACTCCAACGGCCCCATGCTGGCCGGCCTGGTCAACAACATGGGCGCCGAGATTGTGCACGTACTGCATGCGGCGGACACCGAAGCATCCCTGAACGCGGCCTTTGGCACCTTGCTGGCCGACTGCGACCTGGTGCTGACCGTGGGCGGCGTGTCGGTAGGGGAAAAAGACCTGGTGAAACCTGCGATCGAGCAGTTCGGCGGCACACTGGACATGTGGCGCGTCTGCATGAAGCCGGGCAAGCCGGTCGCCCTGGCCTATGCAAATGACAAACCCATCGTCTGCCTGCCAGGAAATCCCGCTTCCGCATTCGCGGTGTTCACCGTCCTGGTGTCTCCGTTGATCCGCGGCATGCAGGGCCGTGCTCAGGTTTTTCCGGACATCCAGTTCGGCCGGATCGCCACCGACAAGGTCTTGTGCGACAAACGCGACGAATTCCTGCGTGTACAAGCCTGCTACAACGCACAGGCCACGTTGGAGCTGCACGCCTTCCCGAAACAGGGATCCGGCGTGATCAGTTCCCTGCCATGGGCCAGCGGCCTCGCGCGCATTCCTGCCAATATCCAGATCGGCAATGGGGATGTCGTCCCTTATTATGATTTGCGGCACTGGCTGGTCTGAGGCCGGGCCTGTTGCGTGTTGAGTTTTTCTTACAGGCCGTCGTGGCCGCGCTACCGGCACGCCCTGACGCGCCGACTTTCCCTCACTCTAGGAGTATCACTATGTTGTTTCTGGTCCAAATGCAGGTAAATATTCCTTCGACGCTCGATAAGGCGACAGCCGATGCGCTAAAAAAAGAAGAAAAGGAAATGTCCCAAAAACTGCAACGCGAAGGCAAGTGGCGCGATTTGTGGCGCGTCGTAGGCCAATATGCCAATGTCAGCGTTTTCAATGCCGACAGCAATGACGAGCTGCATCAGATGCTCAGCGCGCTACCCCTTTATCCTTTCATGAACATCACGGTAACGCCTCTGGCACAACACCCATCGGCAATTGCTGCCATTTGATTCCGGTGCCGATACCTTTTCATGCCGCAATGGGAGAACCGAACATGCCACACGCAACCCTCAAGGACGTCGACCTGCATTACGCGCTGGCCGGGGATCAATCGGCGCCAGTTCTGGTGCTTTCGAATTCGCTGGGCGCCACCATGGACATGTGGCAACCGCAGCTCGCCGAACTCAGCACGCATTTCCAGGTGCTGCGCTATGACACGCGAGGCCATGGGCTGTCCTCTGTCCCGCCAGGACCCTACTCCATTGCGCAGCTGGGCGGCGACGTCATTGGACTGCTGGACCATTTGAAATTGGATCGGGTGCATTTCTGCGGCTTATCCATGGGCGGCATCACCGGCATGTGGCTGGCATTGAACCATCCAGATCGGATCAACAAGCTCGTCCTCAGCAACACGGCCGCTTACATCGGCCCGCCCGAGAACTGGACGAACCGCGCCGCGGCAGTACAGAAAAACGGCATGACTGCCATCGCAGATGCCGTGGTGGAACGCTGGCTTACCCCGGGCTATGCACAGGAGCATGCAAACCAAGTCCAGCACTTGAAGGCCATGCTTACGTCGACGCCGGCGGACGGCTATGCCGCAAACTGCATCGCGATACGCGATAACGACTTGCGCAAGGAAGTCGACGGCATCCGCGCTCCCACACTGGTCATATCGGGTAACGGCGATATGCCGACGCCACCCTCCGACGGCAAGTTCCTGCACAGCCAGATCAAGGGTTCTGAATACCTGGAACTGGAGGCCGCGCATTTATCGAATCAGCAGCAAGCTTCAAAGTACACCGATGCGCTCATCAAATTCCTCAGCGCTAAACCAGCCTGAATTGCATTAATCCCGCAGGCTACCGCCGGCCCGCAACAGATCTTGCGGCGTATTGATATTGAAGAAGGCATGATCCGTGTCATCGAACAGCACGGCGGCGGCGTCATTCTGGCGCTGCCACGCCTGCACCTTGCGTTCGCCCGCCAACAAGAATTCGTACAGACTTTGTCTTGATGCTCGGTGCAGCACCATGCACAAGGGATGCACGGAATTCTGTGTCCTGGCATAGGCGATGTGGGCGCCGTCATCGCTGACCGCCTCCAGCAGGCGGACCACAAGGTCTTCAGGCAACCCCGTCACATCGACCGGCAGGACAACCATCCAGGGCGTCGTCGAGCGCGCCAGCGCACTGGTCACGCCTGCCAGCGGACCGGAATACGCGCCAAGCTGCGGTTCGTCGGGCACGACCGTGCCATAGCTCTCAAAGTCATTCAGATGCGTGTTCGCACTGATGAGAATCGTGTCCGCATGCCGTCCCAGGTAACGCCGCGCGTGCTCAACCAAAGGCAAGCCATTCAACACCAGCAGGCCTTTTTCGACCTCGCCGCCGTGTCCGGCCCGCTGCATGCGCCGACCCTGGCCGCCTGCAAGAATCAGGCCGGTCAGCGAATCGCGCCCTTTCATCCGCCTATGTAGCTCATTTCTATCTTCGGCTGGTCGGGAGTATGCTGCCCCCGCAACTCTGAATAATGGTCGTCACGCGCCGACCAGATTCCAGCCAGCCGTGCGGCGAGGTCGTCGTCGCTTGCGCCATCGCGAATCAGCCCACGCAAGTCATGCCCCTGCGTTGCGAACAGGCATAGAAACAACTTGCCTTCCGGCGACAAGCGCGCGCGTGTACAGTCGCCGCAGAAGGGTTGCGACACACTGGTGATAATTCCAATTTCGCCGCCGCCATCGACATAACGCCAGCGGCTGGCGACTTCGCCGCGATAATCCGCCTGCACCGGCTCCAGCGGAAATTCCGCAGCGATACGCGCCAGAATCTGGCGACCGGTAAGGACCTGATCCAGATTCCATCCGTTGGTGCTGCCGACGTCCATGAACTCAATGAAACGCAGAATATGGCCGGAATGTCGAAAGTGCCGTGCCATGGGCAGGATTTGCTCGTCGTTCATCCCCTTGCGTACGACCATATTGACTTTCACGGGAGCCAGACCGACCCGCGCGGCCTCGTCGATGCCTTTCAGCACCCGGTTTACGCTAACCTGACTGTCGCTCATGCTTTCGAAGAGCCGCTCGTCCAGCGCATCCAGGCTCACGGTTACGCGATTCAGCCCCGCGTCTTTCAGAGCCTGCGCTTTTTGCGCCAGCAGCGTGCCATTCGTGGTGAGCGTCAACTGTAGGGGCTGGCCGTCGGGAGTGCGCAGGCGTGCGAGCATCTCGATCAGCCCTTCGATATTCTTGCGCAGTAGGGGCTCGCCGCCGGTAAGGCGGATCTTCTGCACTCCCAGCCTTGCCGCAACGCCCGCGACGCGTGCGATCTCTTCGAGGCTGAGCAGCGCACTATGCGGCATGAACTCGTAGCTGCTATTGAATACCTCGCGGGGCATGCAATAGGTGCAGCGGAAATTGCAACGATCAGTCACCGAAATGCGCAGGTCGCGCAAGGGCCGGCGCCGTGCATCGAGCGGCGCAGCGCTCATGCCTGCCGATGCGCTGGCCGACGAATTCCTGGAACTGTTAGCTGTATTGAAAATTACTCTGCTCATGACTTGCTCGACTCTTTCCGTGAGGCAGGGAGAGTTCTGGCGAACGCCTGACCAAACGCCGCCTCCATCGTCTGCACACTGCCCATACCCGTAGCATCGTAACCCACCAGCTGAGACATATATTGCAGATACTGTTCACCCTTCATCAAATCCAGCAAATGCCGCATCTGCGGCGCTTGCAGTGTATCCCTGTGTACGGCGAGGAAATACCGCTCCTTGGCCAGCGGAATGAACGATAAACCGCAACGCCACGCGGCCGTTTCGACCCCAATGCCCACATCGGCCATGCCGCTGGCAATATGCGCGGCTATGGCCATATGGGTAAATTCACTGTTGTCGAAACCTTGCACGCGTGATGAGTCGATATTGAGCTGCTGCAGCATTAAGCCGACCAGCGAACGCGTACTCGAGCCGATCTGTCGATTTACGAAGCGCACATCGGGTTTCACAAGATCGGCAATGGACACTATGCCCTTGGGGTTTCCCGGCTGAATAAACATGCCGGTATTGCGCACAGCCAGATAAATCAGCCTGTGTTGGTCGGGATCCAGCCATTCGCTATAACGATCAAGAATGGCACTCTCGAATTCACCGACAGGAACCTGGAAACCGGCAAGATCGCAATCACCATGATTCAGCGATGCCAATGCTTCAATTGCCGTGCGATAGCGGAGTTCCAGGGGCATCATGTCAAGCCCATTGGCCAGCTGAGTAAGGCCTTCCACCGCAAAACCATGACTGGCATGCAGGCGCAAGCGCCGCTCGCTTTGAGGATACAGGCCTTCAAGCTCTTCCTGCAGTTCGGACGCCATGCTTTCCAGGGTCGGCATCAAGCGCGCGTCGACACGCCGATTGGCCCAGATCAGGTGCTGCCCAAAAGCGGTCAGCTTGGTGCCCAGGCGCCGCGACGTATCGAGCAATGGAGCCTCGAATTCCTTTTCGGCGTTGCGCAATACTCCCCAGCCATGCCGGTACGACACACCACAGGCCTTGCAGGCCCCGGCAATATGACCAGTGGCATCCACAGCGGCCAGCAAGCGGATGACTTCGCTGAGCGGCAGGATCTCGCCCGACGTTTTTTCAAGCGCCCATTCCGAACGTAGTCGCGCCTTGAACTTGTATGCCTTTACTTGGTTCGCCATGGCAATATCGTTTTGTCTTTTTAATATGTTTATGGTTGCATATAAGGGTAGACCTTATATGCGATATTTTTCTTATTGAAAGAATGACTTAACAGGGGTAGATTACTCCAAATACATAAGCAATATATATGCATACTAAAGCATATAAGAGACAAATCACTTCAGCCCACATCTCTACCAGACAAGGACAGCGCCATGCACATGCCGCCCGTTATCAACGATGCCAGCCCCGCCGGCCCAGGCGTGCCACAGCTTGCGCGGCAGGTGTTGCAGCGCTTCGAAGGTCAACAGGGGAATCTGATGCCGATCCTGCATGCCGTTCAACACGCCATGGGCTATATCCCGGCTGAAATCGTTCCCCTGCTGGCTGAAGGCTTGCAGCTGTCGCGTGCCGAAATACATGGCGTCATCAGCTTTTATCCACACTTCCGCGAT